>OEIV010000171.1_pt1 | contig 41639 bp, 47 predicted proteins | sample 1539231 | NCBI WGS metagenome assembly OEIV01 (sample SAMN03794762, study PRJEB22550) | activated sludge metagenome | feature: wastewater treatment plant; material: activated sludge; isolation source: Wastewater treatment plant of a petroleum refinery complex | place: Argentina: Buenos Aires ... | reverse complement strand
CCCTGCCAAGTACTTATGCTTAATTTGGATTTTAAGTAAATGAATGAAGAATGTTTTTATCGTGTTAGCGTTAAAGGTATCGCCATTGACAAACAAGGGCGGGTTTTGCTTGCTCGTGAAGAGGATGATATGTGGGAAATGCTTGGTGGTGGATTAGAACATCAAGAAGACCCAATCGAGAGCCTAAAAAGAGAGGTACTTGAAGAAACTGGTCTTAAAATAACAAATATCTCTACTAGTCCTAAATACTTTATAACCGCACCAGCAAGTAATGGTAAAGTTTACATGGCCAACGTTGTCTATGAGATCGAACTAGAAAGTATGGATTTTATACCCTCCTATGAATGCCAAGAACTACGATTCTTCAGTATTGAAGAAATGAAGAAAGTTAAACTTCTTCCAAACGTTAAAAAATTGTTAAACCTACTTGAAAAACAGCAAAACTAGATTGTAATAAGACCAAATCTTACCTCGCCTACTACGCCCTGCCATAAAATAACTATCGATGATAGTTATTTTTGATTAAGAATATTTGTGTGAGTCTGTGTATCCGAACTATTATTTAAGGTATAATAAACATAACCAGAATTGTGGTTGCTAAATTATTTATAGATGGACCAAACAGATAAAAACCCCCAACCAAAAGATGCTCAATTAGATCAGCAGAATCCTTCAGATTCAGCAACTCCTAGTGCGCAAAACAACACCCAGCAGGCTAATGTGGGAGGAGTAACTATTCAGAGTGCGCAAGATGCTCGTATCAATACCGTCAAGTGCATCAAAGAAGCAATGTTGTCTCAGAAAAAGTTGACTGAAGCTCAGCTCAAAAACATAGAGCATACTATCAAGCTTCACAATATCAATTTTATTGATTATCTTATATCTCAAAGTATTGTCGACAAAGACTTCATTGGGCAAACAGTAGCTAATTATTACAAAGTATCTTATATCGACCTAGAGGCCAATCAGCCTCCGAAAGACCTAGTACTCAAAATCCCCAAAAATATAACTACCGATTCTAGAGTAATATTTTATTATATCGATCAATCTCACGCCGTATTTGTGACTGATGAGCCCAATCAGCCTGGACTTAAAGAAAAATTGGCTGAGTTTACCGGTGGTCTTCCAGTAACTATTGCTTACTCGCTCAGTGATGATATTGATGTCATACTCGCTCATTATCGCAAGCCCCTCATCACACGGTTCAATCAAATCATTCAGGATCAAGAACGTGTAGCACCTGAAATAATCGATGAGATTATAAAAGATGCAATAGTCTTTGATGTATCAGACATCCACTTTGAGCCAGAAGATAAGGTGGTGCTTATAAGATTCAGAATAGATGGAGTACTACGAGAGGCGGGTCAGCTACCCATACAGTACTACGAAAATATCTTGAACCGACTCAAGGTTCAGGCCCGTATGCGTATCGATGAACACGGAGCAAGTCAAGATGGCGCAATCAGATATAGTGTGGATGAAGAATCAGTAGATATTCGTATATCTATAGTGCCTACTCTCAATGGTGAAACTGTAGCCCTAAGATTGCTTGCTGGTAACTCAAAGAATCTGAATTTCAAAAATCTTGGGTTCAACGTATTTGATCTCAAGACTATCGAAAAACAGATCCATAGACCATTTGGGATGATTATCACCACGGGTCCTACTGGCTCTGGTAAGACTACCACACTATATGCCATGCTCAAGCTACTCAATAGCTCGGATATCAATATCACCACTATTGAAGATCCTGTAGAGTACAAGCTATTTGGTGTCAATCAAATACAGGTCAATCGCGCTACTCATCTGAATTTCTCAGAAGGACTTAGGACTATTGTAAGGCAAGACCCAGATATTATATTGGTCGGGGAGATTCGCGACAAAGAAACAGCCAAGATGGCGGTAAATGCAGCACTGACAGGTCACTTGCTGTTCTCAACATTTCACGCCAACGACTCGGCTACTGCCATACCTAGATTTATAGATATGGGAGTTGAGCCTTTCTTGCTGTCTTCCACACTCAATACTGTAATAGCTCAGCGACTGATGCGTACAATTTGTAGTGCATGTAGGAAAAGTTATAACGTAAGCATCGCAGATATTAGCAAGAAGATACCAAACGCCGAATCTTATTTTAGCCAGCGCCAAGTAACCTTGTTTTTTGGAGAAGGGTGTGAAGCCTGTAATTTCTCTGGCTACAAAGGTCGAGTAGCGCTTTATGAAATATTAGCAGTGTCACCTCAGATAAAAGAATTAATAGTAAAAAATCCATCTAGCAAATTGATATGGGAACAGGCCAGACGCGAAGGGGCTCGAACATTATTTGAAGATGGGATATCCAAGGTAAAAAATGGTAGATCTACCCTAGAGGAGTTGATGCGTGTCGCCGAACCAAAATAGTACTCCCAAAGTAGATAATATATCTGTAGCGTCTACCAAATCAGCTGAGACCAAACCCAAACTAGAAGCTTCACCACCCAGAGCTACCAAAAAAAAGCGCCCAATCAAAAAGTTGTCCAAATATGCAGTTAGTAGAGATACTAGAGAATATTTTACCGAGACACTCAGTATGCTCATATCTACTGGCGTTACAGTGGGTCTATCACTTGAGATAATAAGTAAAGAAGTAACAAGCAAGAAGGTCAAAAATGCTATTCTTGCAATTCGAGACAAGGTAGACGAGGGGGGGACACTCTGGAAGGCTATTGGGGAGTCTGGCATATTGAGCGCATCTTCAGTTGCACTCATCAAGGCTGGTGAGGAGTCTGGTAGACTCGCTGAAAATCTCAAGGTGGTATCTGATCAGACACACAGAATAAATACTATAAATTCCAAGGTTCGATCCGCCTTGATTTACCCTTCATTTTTAATAGTGTTATTGATACTAGTTGGTAGTGGTATCAGTCTATTCTTGCTACCAAGATTATCCGAGATCTTTAATGGATTAGATGTAGAACTCAATCTCTTGACCAAGATTATGATTAACTTTGGTGTATTTTGGTCACATTGGGGACTAGCTATTACCGGCCTATTCTTTGTGGCAATATTTTTTATTGGTGTAGGCATAGCTTACCTGAGGCCAGTTCGAATTGCTGCTGAAAGTGTATTGTATCTGATCCCAGGTATTAAAACGCTCATTTATCAGACAGAATTATCAAGACTTGGCTTTATTATGGGATCACTCCTAGAAGCCGGCTTACCTATCGTAGATGTATTAGATTCACTTGCAGATGCGTTTAGTACTAATCGTTATCGAAAGATTGCTCTTATCATCAAGACCAATGTAGAAGAGGGTCAATCAATAGCAAAGACATTTGATAAGATCAAAGACCGGAAGGCACTCCCGGGTCCTATCCGACAGCTAATAGTCAGTTCCGAACAATCTGGTAATCTATCGACTACGCTTCTCAAGATAAGTGATATTTATGAAGAAAAGGCTGAAATTACTGCTCAAAATCTCGAGACAGTCTTGGAACCTATCATCCTGATATTGATTGCGGTTGGTGTGCTTTTCGTAGCGCTTTCTGTAATACTGCCTATCTATAGCCTATTAGGTGGGATTAAATAATTATGGTTAGATACTTTGCCAACAGAAATAAACTTCTAGGATTTACTCTTATAGAGCTTATATTATCAGTAGCTGTACTCTCAATAATACTACTAATATCAGTACCTCTAACTCAAAGATATGTGATACGAAATGATATGGAAGTATTGTCCAATATCATCGTTCAAGATTTATATAGAGCCCAGAATCTAGCCAGAGCAGGAGAAAACGACAGTAACTGGGGAGTTTATCTGCAGAGTGGCAGTGCAACAGTATTTCAAGGAAACAACTACTCCTCGCGCAATCAAAATAAAGATGAAATATATTCTTTTTCTACTAGTATTGGTATATCCGGTAAGACAGAATACGTGTTTACTAAGTTTAGTGGCAATTTGGCAAACCCCGGATCGACTACCCTTAGCAATAATATTGATACGAGAGTAATTTCGGTGAGCTCAAATGGTGTTATTGAATATTAAAAAACTTCCAAATAGTTTTAGACCAAATCAGCAATCGCGGGGGTTTAGTTTGGTCGAAATATTACTTGCAGTTGGCGTATTTGCAATGTTTGGTACTATTATGCTCAGTGCTTTTGTATATGGTAGAGAAGGGGTTAGGCTAGCTGGTGATAGAGCTAGAGCCACAGAGCTTGCTAATGGTGGGGTAGAAGTAGTGCGCAACATAGCAAACCCCAACTACTCGAACTTATCGAGCTTCGTTAATGGTACTAATTACTATGTCAATTCCGTCAATAACAGGTGGCAGTTGACTACCGTACCCCAGACAATTGATAATAAATATACAAGAATTATTAATTTTAGCGATGGGCCGAATGGTTCACGCAAAGTGAGCGTAACAGTAAATTGGGCACAAAACTTTACACGCAGCGGTACTGTAAATGTGAATACTTACTTTGCCAATTGGCGTCAGCCTACCTCTTCACCAATAAAAAGCGGTCTATTTGTATACGCCGATGGAGGCACTAGCACTGATAGACTAGAATATCGTCAACTACTAACTACTGGATCTTGGACTCCCGAAACAGCAATGCCGGATGTAAGTACTACAACAACAAATAGGGTTCCACGGTCTTTGAAGCTATACTCTGCACAAACAGGTTCGGCCAAGATGATGCTATCTCGACACTATGATGGCACTCGTCAATATATGTACGCTACTGCATGGAATGGAACTAGTTGGGTTACTCCTCAACTCCTGGCGCAATGGACATCTAGTAGTGCCCTAAACTCTGGTAATTATGGTGGTGAATTCTTGGCAGATGGGTCATTTGTTGCTGTATATTCTGATGGTAGTAATGTACCGAAGTCCAGAGCCTTTAACGGCTCGACTTGGGGCCCAGAAGTTGGGATTGGTGCAATCGGATCTAGTAGCAACTATATAACCGCAATGATGATACGTGCCCGGCCTAGCTCAAATGATTTGATGGTGGTATTTCTCACTAGTGATTCAAAGGTCAATACGAGTTTTTATACAAATAGTTCGTGGAATCCATATACTCTTCATACTAATAGCTCTGCTGGTAACGGATCGTTATTGGTAGATTTTGACTGGAGCAATATCAATACTAATCAGGGAGTTGTTTTGTTTACCACCTCCAGTAATGATAGGGCCTTAAGAGCACAAACTTTCACGGTCAATGGAGGATCGGGTAGCTGGGGCCCTGTAATGACCAGTGGCAATATTGGCTCGGGTCAAGAAATAATATCGTTACGCCAAATCGCGAGACCTAATAATGCCAATGAATTAATAAGCTGTGCTAAAAGTTATAATAACCCTGGATATATTTATTGTTTTGAACTCAATCCAGACACCGGATTCACCACACCTAGCAATAATGTTATAACCAATAATACAGATTATGGAGGTCAGATAACCTTCGATGTTGCATATAAATACGAAAATTCTAACGATGGTGTTATAGCTTATTCAGATAATACACGCAGTGGTAAACTCAAAATATACAATAGTAGCGTCAATAGCTGGACTACTTCACCTATTGCTCTCAATAATGCTAGTAGTGACATCGGTAAAACACGAATTGTAGGTAGACCAAACTCAGATGAGACTATGGTGATGGTATCAGACTCTTTTAGAAATCTGTATTCAGTAGTACTGAATGGTGCTACAAATACATTATTCACAACACCCTCTGGAAAGGCATGGACAAATCACTTATCAACAGGTCCAACCAACGATGCAGTTTGGTTTGACTTTGCATGGGATAATTAGACATGAAGGATATGCATCACAACCAAAAAAATAGTGGATATACAATAATCGAGATGCTACTGTATATAGCAATATTCTCACTTATTATTGGTTCTATACTGTCTGTTGCAATGTCTATTGCCAATCAACGTATTCAAAATCAAGTGACTCAAGAGGTCGACAATCAAGGAAATATGGCTATCAATAATATCACTCAAAATCTTCGCAATGCATCTACAATAAATACACCTACACCTACAAATACTTCAGCCAGTCTGTCATACAATACCGCCACAGCATCATTCAATCCATCGATATACGACAGCATAGCTGATCAAGGTGTCAATAAACTACGTTTCCGTGCTGGATCAAATCCTGCAGAATATCTGACCAGCTCTCGAGTCACTATGAGCAATCTTAGCTTCTCCAATCGAGCCATAGTGGGTGGTAGGGATTCGATATATATCAGCTTCACTCTGACCTATCACAATCCAGCCAACAAGCCACAGCTTGTTTATCAAAAAAACTTCTATGGAGTAACAACACTGCGATGAAATACACCAAACCAAATGGATATATAACACTCATTACTGTGATAGCGATATCTGCTGTCGGATCACTTGTAGCATTATTGGTACTTTTCTCTGGGGTTAGTTCCAGTAAGACTAGCTTGAGCATACAGCAATCAGCCCAGGCCAAAGAAGCGGCTGATGGATGTGCAGAGTTGGCGCTGGCGGCTATTCAGGCCAATATAGCTCTGTCTACTCCAAATTCAGCCAATCACACCATCGATGCTACTAGTGAGTCTACTTGCAGCTATACGATTACTGGCTCGGCACCAGACTATGTTATAGATGCCGTTGGCAATACAGATAGCAACGGAAAAAATATAATTCGGAAAGTTAGGATTATCTTAAATAGAGTAGGGCCAACCCTGAATATCTACAGTTGGCAGGAGATACCATAGCGAAAAAATGTGATAAAAAGTGTTGCAAACTAAGCATAAGTACTTTAATATGATAGGTAAGTAATAATAACTTAATAATAAGAGGTAAAAACAAGATGTTAAAAAGATTAAATAAACTAAAAGGCTTCACCTTGATCGAAGTTTTGCTGGTAGTTGCTATCATAGCGATTCTTGCTGGTATCGTGATACTTGCAGTAAACCCTGCCAAGCAGCTTGCAGATGCGCGTAATGCTCAGCGTAAGAGTGATGTGACGACACTACTAAACGCTATATATCAATATGCTATTGATAACAATGGTTCTGTCCCCACTACTGTGACAGATACTGCAACAGAGATTTGTAACACTACAGGAGCTTCATGTGCAGGTTTTGTTGACCTTGGTGTCTTGACAGCAAATGGTAAATACCTAGTATCAATACCATCAGATCCACAGTCCGACACTGCAAACTCAACAGAGTACTTGGTAGTGAAAGATGCTAACAATAGAATCACTGTATCCGCACCAAATACTGAAAACAATGTTCCGGATATAACAGTTACTAGATAATACAAAAGTTACTTGATATTAAAAAACTCCCTCTATGAGGGAGTTTTTGGTTGCCAAGACTACTACTTTTTGTCATAATGATACTACTTATGCCAGAACGCTATAAATTATCAAATCGACACGAAGACAGCCCCAAATCTTCCAAATCCAAGTCTAAGTCCAATGGCAAGAACTCGATAAGTGTACTAGGTAATCCAAGTCTACCTACATCTTTCTGGGTGGTTTTGGTTGTAGTATTATTAATCATTAGCAACCTCATTACTTACTTTGTAACTACCAGTATGATCAGTAAAAGAGCATCGGATACACAGAAAGAGCTAAAACAACTGCAAGAAGAAATAACAGACTTAAAAAACGATCCAACCAATCCAAATTCACCCAACTACAAAGATCCTGGCTCGGTTGCGAACACCGTTCCAATAGACACCAAAAATAAAGTCCAAGATGCAGTTGGTAGTAGTAAATATCAAGATTTAGCTAGCTTGCTAAGCGGTAATGTAACTGTTGTAACTGGCGGATCAGGTTCTGCTGTCCAATCTGCTCAGCAGGCCATTGAGTCACTCAATTATCTTAATGGATCTTCGGGGGGTTGGAACTGGAATCTTTCAGCAGAACAACTAGCTCAACTGCAGCAAGGTAGCAGTGCCCAATATTTCGGTGAAAATGCTGTAGTAGGTATATCCAATAATGGGTATGTGGTGTCTATAATAGTCAATGAAAATGGCCAAGTCGATACTATATTTATGGCTCCCACCCCCCAGGACGCAGGTATAGCTCCAGTATCAGGCGAGGGAGATGAATAATGCACAAAGGGAATGATATGCAAAATCAACCACACAAGTCTTACAAAGAACAAACCCTAGAAGAATACAAGGGTGTCATCCAACAATTTAGAATGGCAGGTGTCACTGCAATAACACTTCTGACTATAGGAGCTGTATTTTTTCATTATGTCCAGAAGCTTAGTTGGCTAGATGCGTTTTATTTTTGTACAATATCACTTGCGACCATAGGATATGGTGATATTACCCCCACGACACCAGCTGGTAAGATATTTATTATGTTTTATGTAGTCATTGGTATTGGCATCATCGCTACCTTCGCAAATCTTGTGGTCCGTCGTGCGGTTTTAAGACGTGAAATAAGAAGAATCAATTCAGACAATAATTCTTGAGATTAGCTTAAAACAAAATATTTGATATAATCGTATTAATGAATAAGATTGAAAAGAAGATCTTGATATTGTTGGCAATGGCTCAACTGATACTCACACTCGATACGACTGTGATGAATGTCAGTATTTCTACACTTGTGGTAGATCTAAACACTACTATTAGTGGAGTCCAGAGCGCTATTACGTTTTATACATTGGTAATGGCGGCATTTATGATAGCTGGGGCAAAGGTGGGCGATATCATAGGCCGTAAGAAAGCTTTTGTAATTGGGCTTTGTATCTATGGTACTGGTTCGTTAATAACTGCTTTGGCACCCAACATCACAGTACTCAAGATAGGTTGGTCACTACTCGAAGGCCTAGGTGCGGCCCTTATAATACCTGCTATGATATCGCTAATAGCTAGTAATTTCGATGCTGGCACCAGAAGAGTCAAAGCTTATGGTACTGTAGCTGCTATGGGTGCAATAGGAGCAGGTATTGGGCCACTGGTTGGTGGATTCTTGACCACTTATGCTAGCTGGCGCTATGCTTTTGCTGCAGAGGTTATTGTGGTGTTGTACATATTATTCAAAAGAAAGATTATTGTTGATTCTAAGCTTGACAAGGTCAAGCCAAAGCTTGACTGGCTGGGTGTGGGCCTGATAGCTGCTGGTATGGTATTGGTAGTTCAAGGCATTTTATATGCTTCTACCTATGGATTGATATATGCTCGTCAAGATTATGAAGTTAATGGACAGGTACTGATAAGTACCGGCAGTATATCGCCAACTGTATGGTTTATACTATTTGGCTTGATTACATTAAGCGTATTCGTATTATGGGAAAGACATCGCGAGAAAAAGAAGCTTTACCCGCTAATTCACCTAGAACTTTTCAAAAACAAAGTCGTAAATTCTGGCAATGGTTCGGTATTTGCTACACAGTTCTTGTTGGGGGGTACAATGTATGCACTGGCCCTATTTTTACAGATCCAACTACAGTATGATGCTTTGCAAACGGGCATAGCGATGCTGCCGCTCTCTCTGATGATCCTTGTCACTGCAAGTCGGGGGTCTGTAATGTCGACAAAGTTTGCGCCACGTAAGATAGTGCAGACAGGGTTTGGATTGGTGTTGGCAGGGGCAATATTGCTAGGCATCAGATCTAGCTCAGCAGACAGCGGTTGGGCTCTAGTACCGTCGTTGGTATTTATTGGCTCTGGCATAGGTATGATATTCTCTCAACTACAAAATCTCGTACAGAGTGCAGTTACTACTAAAGATTCGGCCGAAGCATCTGGACTATTTGCTACTTTCCAAAATCTAGGCATGAGCTTCGGTACAGCCATCAGCGGCGTATTACTAGTCGGTACACTATTGATTGCTAGTACGAATGCCATCGATGCAAATGCTACACTTAGTAGTTCCCAGAAAGATCAACTCAAAAATGCTTACAATACCCAAGCCCAGATTGTCAGCGATGCTCAGATACAAGAAGCTACCGCTAGTCAACCAGCAGAAGTTAGCCAAGCCGTAGTAGATATAAATGCTGAAGCTAGACAAAAAGCGCTAAGCTCTACATTTATACTTCTAGCGGTAATTAGCGGATTAGGTTTATTGGCCACTATTAATCTACCAGCCAATAAACCTGGACCCAAAGCGCTTGGTTAGCTCATCGTGTTATAATAAATGTTAAGATTATTAAACCAAAAGGAGCGAATATGCGCGGACCAATCGATTTTATTATAGTCAATTTCAAAGGAAATAATTTTAATGGCGGTGTACTTGAAGAACTTGCCAAGGTAGTCAAAGACGGCACTATTGCGGTATTGGACATAGCCCTAATAACCAAAGACAAAAATGGTGAAGTTGCAGCACTAGAAATGAGTGATATGCAGGATGCCGGGATAGCTGATTTTGCCAAGAGTAATCAAGTAGAGTCCGGACTTATAACTGCAGATGATATATCCGAGGTTGGTGATATTATTGCCGATAATAGCTCAGTAGGGCTGCTTGTGATAGAACAGCTATGGGCAAAGGGATTGAAAAAGGCCATTATAGAAGCTGACGGAGAATTGATTGCCGAAGGACGTATTCACCCTGAAGCAGCCGAAGAAATAAGTAAGAAAGGAGAAAAATAATGCCAGGATTACTAAGAGGAATGGCTAGAACAGCAGTAATTGCGGGTACTGCCACTCATGTATCAAATAACGTAAGTCGTAGACAAGCCAGAAGGTATGCTCAGGAAGATGCTGCAAATGCACCAGTGCAAGCTACGCCGGAAGCAACGAATACAGACGATCAATTTGCTCAACTAAAACAGCTCGGAGAACTAAAAGAGCAGGGTATTCTTACCCAAGCCGAATTTGATGCCAAAAAAGCTCAGATATTGGGAATGTAAACAATATAGCTCCTAGTGCATAACTTTATGCTATTAAGGTTAGTTGTTAGATATGTACGGATTAGGGATACCCTGTATTGTGATACAATAGCAAAAGCAAATTATGGCTAATAATAAAGATACGACCCCAGATCTAATATCGGTGGTAAAAAGAGCGAAAGAAGGAGATAAATCTGCCTTCGAAGAATTGTACAATGAATATTTCGCACCACTAAACCGATATATATTAATTAGAGTTGGCGATCCAAGTGAAGCAGAAGATTTAACCCAGACAGTTTTTATCAAGTTTTATAAGAATCTGGTCAACTGGCAAGATAAAGGATATCAGCCGTCTGCATATCTATTTACTATAGCTAGGAGCGTAATAGCTGATTTTTATCGTTCCAAAGGACGCAAAGGCTCGAAACTCGCAAATTCTGAAGATGTTTTATCACTTATTTCAGATACGTCACAAAATCCTCACCAAGACGTTATTGAGAGTGAAGAAATTAGAACACTATACAAAAATCTTAAAAAACTCCCGGAAAAATACCAAGAGGTACTAGTGCTACGATATATCGAGAATCTTAGTAGCAAAGAGATTTCGCAGATAATAAATAAATCGGATGTAGCAACTAGAAAAATGCTATCTCGTTCGGTATCTGCTTTGGCAGAGCTTACCAAAAAGAACGATAAAGACATGAGGGGATCAAAGTGATGAGAATAATAGCCGAAAAACATATCAATAAAGAAGATGAAAAAATAGCACAAAAGCTTGGTGTATTTTGCAATAACACTGATAAATGCAAGGATTTACTTATTGATACACTCAACAAGATAGAAGTACTAGACTCAGATGTGCAAATGAGAAATATGCTCAACTCTACAAAATCAGAATATGATGCGAGTAGTACTCAACCAGCCTTTGTGTCGAGGTTTTCTAGAATAAAAGTGTATATGCCTATAGCAGCTGTGGCACTTATACTAGCAGGGGGAATATTTATAGGGAATAGAGGCTTCGAAAATAGCTCTACATTAGATATCATCAATAATAGTTCAAATAAACCAGATGGGACTGTTTCAACTACTACTTCTGCGATAACTACCGAAACAAACAACGAGCTTGATATTGAAAATCAGCTTCAAGCTGAAACTCAAGCATCTGTAGACGAGATATATAATACTGCAAAGTCAATAGGAGATACTAGCAATGAATTATCGCTATAAAATATTTCTATCATTGCCAATAATATTTACTTTGAGTATATTGACTGTACTAGTTTTTCACGGAACAGTAAATGCCGAGGCCGAACTGACTAGAGAGTCAACAAATCCATTGATTTGCAATCGAATGGACGAATTGAGTAATAAAATAGAGAAAAACTTGTCAAACAAACAACAGGCTTTGGATAAACGCCGCAATGAACAATCAAAGAAAATTCAAAACAACCATGATAATAAAACAGCTGAGATTACAAAGCTAAGAAATCAATGGGATAAAAACAGATCCAATCACTATGATAAACTCAATGAAAAAGCTACGACTCAAGAACAAAAAGATGCAATAGAACAATTTAAAAATGCAATAGAATCAGCAGTTGCCAAGCGAAGGGCTACATTTGATCAAGCGACGCAAGATTATCGCGATACCATTGACTATGCAATTAACAACAAGCAAAACGGCATTGACCAAGTTGTTAGTATTTATAAAACCAATATTGGCCTGGCAAAAGATCAGCTAAATCAAGATTGTCAGCAAAATAAGACTGATTCAGAAATTCGCTCCAAATTTAATAAAAGCATTGAGGAAGCAAAAAATGCTCTCAATGGTAATGTCAATGGTGTCGATCAGATTGCACTACAAGTAAATCAAGCCAAACAAGCTAGAGCATCTATACTTAATCAGTCGGTTCAAGAGTTCAGATCGACAGTTGAATCAGCCAAACTAAAATTACAAACCGCATTGTCCCAGCAGTAATAATGAGTATTAGTATTTATAACATTCATGCTATACAATATTAGTCATGAGATCTAAACGTATTATTATTGGATTGGTAGGAGAGCCATCCGGGGGAAAAGACACTGCCGCAGACTATCTAGTAAAAAAATACAACTTTGAACATATTTCTACCGGTGATTTGGTAAGAGAATACATTACAAAAAATAAACTTGGAAACTTGACTAGAAAAAATTTGAAAAAAAATGCTATTAAGCTCAGAGAGCAGTTCGGATCGGACTATTTAGCAAATATTGCACTACAAAATGCCAAATCAAATAATGTTGTTATTAGCGGTCTAAGAACTATTCCAGAAGCACACAGTATTCAGCTCAACAAGGGCATAGTTCTCTGTGTGAATGCTGATATAAGAACACGTTACCAAAGAGCAAAAGCCAGAGGAAGAGTTGGTGAAAATATAGACTTTGAATCTTTCAAAAAAACTCAACTCAGCGAGGAGAGAGGCGAGGGGCCTCATGAACAAAATGTGGAAGCTGTGATGTCGATAGCTGACCAAAATATTAGTAATGACGGGACTCTAGAAGATTTACATAAGCAACTAGATGAATTTATGAGCCATATCTTCAAGCAGTCACAATCAAACTAATCGTATACGATCAAAATACTTCGGTTCTATTCTGCCAACGAGGTTTAAATAGCTCATAGTTGAGCATAGAATATATCAATATACATAATGATATGAAAACACCAATAGGATATAGTAGTGTAGATATTATGCTTTGTTTGGAGATAATAGTAATTATAAGTCTATTAATATAGCTTAGTCCTATGGCTAGCACCAATAGCCAAATTCCAATATACATATTCATAAAGATCAACATAACTGCTAAGATACCAGGTAGTACAAGAACAAATATACCTCCTAAAAACAAAGATATTGTTAGGGGCATCGAGAAGTGTAGGGCTGGATAATATCTTCGAATATTTTGCGCTATTATGAGTTTAAGACTTGAATGATTTTGACTTGTTGCGATATCTGTACCTAGAAAGAAGCTGGTATTCAGCCCCTTTGATTTTATTGCTGCAGCAAGATCAAAATCTTCCAGCGGACTTTTACGTACTAGCTCAAAACCGCCCAGGCTCATTACGCTAGATCTAACAAAGGCCATTAGATTACCACTAGCATTTACAGATTTTGGCTTTGTTTTTGCCATATAGGCAGATGGGAAGAGCCCAAGCATAAAATAATGATTCTGACTTAGTATGATCTGTTGAGCTATACTTTGATTTTGATCGGCAGGTAATATAGAAACCAGGCTTAGATTCTTATGTTCTATCAGGCCTGCAATGATAGACAAAGAATTGGCAAGCAATATAGTGTCTGCGCCAAGCAATACTACAATGTCACCAGTCGATTTTTTGAGTAGTTGCTGTGATACCCAGGCATTCAACGTCCATCCAGGCTCGATTGGCTTAGTCTCTACAATTTTAAGTCTCGGATCTTGAAAACTTTCGGCAATTTTGCGAGTATTATCACTTGATCCTAAATCAGTAAATATAACTTCAAAATTTGGATATTGCTGACCGAGTACCGCCAGCAGAGTAGAACTAATATTGTCTTGTTGATTGTAGGCATGCATGATGATGCTTATCTTGGGCCATTCTTGAAGCCTTTTGGTGGAAGGTCTGACAAAAGCTCGTATATTGTAGATGGTTAATCCAAGCTGAGCAAAAAAGAACATTAGTAAGAAAAATCCAAACAGCAATATATAGTTTTGACTTATTTCAAATGGGTCATAGGCAAATAACAATACCTGACAGATTCCAAAGCCCACTATAATATTTAGCCACATAAAATTCTGCCATCCTCTATGATATTGATTGCTCCTAGCATCAGACTTATATTTTCTAAATATTAAAGTATTCAAAACATATATACTTAACAATAGAGATACAATTACACCCATTGGGAAGTAGTAGATCAAGGTAATCAAGCAAGTTATTGTATACATTATCAGGATAAAAGTATTTGTCCTTTTAGCCCCCATAACCGTGCCAATTGATTTTATTTGAGCCGCTCTATCTGGCTTGATGTCTTGTATGGAACCAAATGCTTGGCTTGCCATACCCCAACACAAAAATGCCAATATTACTGGCCAGTATTCTCCAGTTGATCCTGCAAAAATCAAACCAAAAACAAATGGACCAACAAAGTGAATACTAGAGTTGAGAGCATCCAGAAATGGCACCTCCTTGAACCTAAGAGGTTTTGCACTATAGCTCAAGCAAAAAAACACCAAGAGTACAATGCCAATTTTCACTATCATATCGTCGATAGTCAAAAAGTATATGATAAACGGTAAGTTTACCAACAATATAGCCAGCCATAGTTGGTTGTGCTTAGTTTTTTTAAGTATTGCTCCTTCTACAGAATTCTTACGAGGGTTCTTGATATCTGATTCATAATCATAAATATCATTTACTCCATACATCAGTAAGTTGTATGGAAACAAGAAATAGATAGTGCCAACCAATGCTGTTAGATCAAAAGACTTGATCGATATGAGATAGCCTACTATAAACGGAGCTGCAGTATTTATCCAGCTTACCGGTCTGCTGGTAGCAAGTATTTCTTTTATTGATAATCTGTCTGGGTTATTTTTCATTGAATTTTTCATATAAAGCAGGTAATAAAATAATTACTGCTATTAAGTATCCAAAGTCTTCTATAGGGATAGTACCTATCTTGAGTCCCGATATATAATTACTATTATATATTACTATTGGGAGTTTAGTCAGGTAAGTATTGAATATCAACATCATTACGAGCATTATCAAAGAAAGAGCTATTAAAACTTTGGGATTTATTAGTTTGAGTCTCAATCTTATAAACAATAGTATTGATACTATAACTAAGCTTATACTAAGTGTCAGATAGCTATACATCTCTGTCCTTTATTTTTGAAAGATTATTTTTTAGAAAAATATAAAGAATCAAGCAAAAGTAACATAGCAAGAAAAGAAATATGAACTCCTCTAATGGTAGATCTGGTGAGAAAAGATAGACACCACTTACATATCGCTGATTGGTTGAGAATATGTTATTTATTATTCCTAAGACATCAAATAATAAAAGTAGGCTCATAACTATCCCTATTGATTTAATTGTTCCCACTCTTTTATCAAAATCAAAAAAAGCAGCTTTATATCTGTAATCAGCCAACAATAGGCCCAATACACTAAAAATCAATACAGATATATATAAATATTTACTAAAAATTAATTGACTCAACATATAGCTATTATACAAGCTAGGCATTATTATGAGTTATAAATGAAGAAGAAAAAAACTGCAACAATTGTCGGAGCTGGTATAGGCGGTCTTTGCAGCGCTGCTAGGCTACTAAAGGACGGGTATGATGTTTCTGTATATGAAAAAGAAGATCTTGTTGGAGGACGCGCCAATCGAATAAAACAAAATGGATATATATTTGATACTGGACCTACATTACTGATGATGACAGATGTTCTCTATGATACTTTTAAATATTGTGGGAAGGACTTTAATAATTATATAGAGCTCATTCAGCTCGAACCCAATTATCAGGTGGCATTTGCAGATGGTAGTAGGATAACAGTTAGTAGCAATTTACCCAGATTTGCCCAGGAATTAGCTAAATTTGATCCCAAGGCCCCGGAGCAATTTTACAAATTCTTTTCTGATGTTGCCGAGATATATCGGCTTTCAAGAGGAGGGTTTATAGATAAAAACTTTGATAATATCACTGATTTTATCAATCTGCGTTCAGGGCTTCAACTATTGCGAAAGCGTGGACTCATAAGTCTATGGAAGTTTGTAAGTCGATATTTTGAAGATGATAGGCTAAGACAATTATTTAGTTTTCAAAGTATGTATCTGGGAGTTAGCCCCTATGAAGCACCGGCAGTTTATAGCTTGCTTAGCTATATGGAGACTGGACTTGGTATCTGGTATCCAAAAGGCGGGATGTACAGCTTGAGCCAGGCTTTAGAAAAGCTAGTCATTGATTTGGGTGGAAATATATATACCAAGACTGAAGTCGATAAAGTCATAGTAGATAACAACAAAGCTACAGGTATAAAACTATTAAATAACAAAACCATTAATTCAGATATTGTCATTTGCAATGCTGATTTAATATACGCATATAAGAAATTATTACCTTCTTCAATAAAGCTCAAAAGCTTAGGTCGTAAAGCCGAAGAACTCAAGCAAGCAAGTTCTGCTTTATTATTTTACTGGGGTGTGGATAGCAAACTAGACGGGATGCTTCATCACAATGTTTATTTATGTGCTGATTTTAAGAAAAATCTTACTGAGATTCTTCACGATCATACTCTCCCAAGTGATCCATCTTTTTATGTATACATCCCTACCAAAACCGATCCTAGATTGGCACCTTCAGGACATAGCGTAGTATATATATTGGTACCTGTTCCAAATCTTACTAAAGATAATGATTGGGATAAAGGAATAGTAAAAATTCGTCAGCAAGTGCTCAGTAGATTAAAAACAGAATTTGGACAAGATATCAAAAAACATATTAGGACCGAGAAGATTTTTACCCCACATGACTTTGAAAGTAAATTCAATCTAACATCCGGCTCGGCATTTGGTCTGACCCATCATTTATTCCAGTCTGGATACTTCAGACCGCACAATGTAGAGCGCAGTGTAAAAGGATTATACTTTGTTGGTGCTAGTACCTATCCCGGGGGAGGGATACCAATGGTAGCGCTTAGCGCTAAGCTTGTAGTTGAGCGTATAATTAAAGATAATAAATAACAAGTCATGGAATATATGAGATTAAAATCGTTGATTACCGAATACAAACCTCTGGTAGATCTGCAGCTCCAGAGTTTTTTTGCGGACAGGGTTGATAAAGCTTCTAAGATCAATAGTGACTATAAAAAACTAATTGAGACCTCTGCCAAAGTTAGCTTGAGGGGAGGAAAAAGATTACGTCCCATTCTAGCTATACTTGGGTATCAGATTACTGGAGGTGATGATAAAAAGAAGATTATTACTGCCGCGATAAGTCTCGAGATATTCCATAATTACTTACTCATTCATGACGACATTATGGATAGGGATGACTATAGGCATGGCGGACCAAATGTGACTGGAGTGTATAACAAGCAGTTTTCTAAGACAATGTCTCCAGATATCGCTCACCATCACGCCACATCATTCGCGATAAATGCTGGCGATATATTGAGCGGACTTTGTTACGAAGCACTTATAGAGTCAGGATTTGATGCAGACTCTACGATTCGAACTATTTCATTGCTATGCGACACAACTTTTACAGTGGCATCTGGACAGCAGTTGGATATTATAGCCTCATTCAATAAGAACTTATCAATCAAGAAATTACTCTCAATCGCCAAATTAAAAACAGCAGACTACTCTATCATTATGCCTCTGCAGTTCGGCGCTATCTTAGCTGGAGCTGATGATAAAACATTGTTAGCTATGCAAAGCTATGGTGAATCAGTGGGGATAGCTTTCCAGCTCAATGATGATGTACTTGGAATGTTTGGTGAGAAGAAAACTATCGGTAAGCCTGATATATCTGACCTAAGAGAAGGTAAACAGACTGTACTCATGTATTATGGGTTTAAATTTACGACCCCCAAGGATAAGGTGGTACTAGAGAAAGCATTTGGAAATCCGTCGTCAACATCTCGCGATCTAAATAATGTGCGAAAAATACTGGATAATTCTGGTGCTAAGGCTAAGGTCATGATGATGGCTCAAGAATATATTGAGTCGGCCAAGACTCACGTACCATCTATTAGTCAAGACGCCAAATACCAGACAGTACTCAATGAATTTGCTGATTACTGTATCTATCGTAAAAAATAATAGATTTTATGAATTTTAAGAAACTGTATTTAGATACATCTGAAGAAATCAATCATACTATAGCTCGAAAATATTCGACTTCTTTTTCGATTGCTATCAAGTTAATAGACAAATCTATTAGAAATGACATATATAACATATATGGTTTTGTGAGAGTTCCTGATGAGCTGGTAGACACTCTAAGACCAATAGATTGCAAAGAACAACTTGAGGGATATGTTGAACAGACATATAGTTCTATGAAAACCGGCGTAAGTTCCAACCCTGTAATACACGCGTTCGTTACAACAGCCAAAAAATATTCTATTCCAAAGGCTATAATCCAGCCGTTCTTCGATAGTATGTTGAGTGATATAAATAAAAAGAATTATACGGATAAAGAATATAAGAAATATATTTATGGATCGGCAGAAGTAGTGGGATTGATGTGTCTGATGGTTTTTGTAAACGGTGACAAAAAACTTTTCAATAAATTAGAACCAAGTGCCAGCGCTCTAGGCTCAGCTTTTCAAAAAGTAAATTTTTTACGTGACTTTCAATCCGACAATATCAATCTCGGTAGAGTATATTTTCCAGATATTGATATCAACAAACTAACTCCAGAGTGTAAACAAGCTATCCAAAAGGATATTGGTATAGATCTAGAAACTGCAAAAAAAATGATCCAACAATTACCTATTTCTTCTAGGTATGGAGTAAAGCTAGCATATTATTATTACCATGCTCTATATAAAAAAATTGTAAGATTACCATCGGTGGATTTATTGAGTAAAAGAATAAGAGTAAACGACTCTTACAAGATGTTATTATTCATTATTCTCAGTATTCAAAAACTCTTAAGAATATAATTTTTAAGGTATAATATAAAGCAATTAACCATAAGGGCTTTATGATTGTGAATGTCTGCTATGAATAATAAAAAAGACAAATATATAGAAGTAGATGGAGTGGTCTACGATATCTCAAGCGGTCGGGTAGTAGATAATAAACGAAAGAGACCTTCAAGTAATAAGAACTCGGTATTGGATTTACGTACCCCTCACAATATAGTCGCAAGTAGTCAAAATGCTATTCGAAGTAGAGAAGTCCAGCAAACACCTAGATTGCATACAAATTACCCCGCAAGCAATCAGACTATCGTCAGAAATGCCCCTGCAAATCATAAGTCCAAGATTCATTCTCGACTAACTATCAAACCGAAGCCAAAAAAGTTAGAACATGCTATCAATAAATCAATTGCCACAAACGATCAAGAAATACCAGATTATTTGTTGTTTGTACTTTGGAGGGGTGTATTTCCAAAGGGCAACTTACGATTATTACAACTCAGCTTGATCCGTACTGTATTTAGCCCTCAGACTTGGCTATTACTTACGTTGCCCTTGCTGCTATTGCAACTTAGAGTGATAAGACATTACACTCTCAATGAGACTATTCAAAAAGCCAAATCCTTTGTGTCGCCAGATCGTTATGATCAAGTGGTAATTGCATTGGGGATTACCCTGATAGCATTTTTGGTCGGAGTAATCATACGATCTTGTATCACAGCTGCAGGAATCTATGTACGATTAAGAGAAATAGACAATAGGCCAGTGAAAGTATTGAATGCACTTCGTTCGGCAATGCACGCAGTGACTCGACAGGCATTGAATTATGTTGTCCATATTGCGATATTAGTGACTTTGACACTCGGTTTATTATTTTTCTCTCAAAATATATATACAAGTACCGATCCTTTAATAGTAAGTAGCAAGTTTCAAATCTTAGTAGCGATATTTATTGTATGGGTTGTGATATTGGTATTTCTGTATGCCAAACATTGGTTGCAAGTTGGCCTTCTTTCTAGGAGTAGTAAAACAGCCCATATACAACTAAAAAGCATAAAACTACTAATTACAACGCCGTCTGCTAATATCGTATCTGGTATAACAGGCATCTTACTAATAGTACTTTGTTATGGTGCAATATTTTCAATGAGTTGGTTTGTGACTGACTACTTTGTTGATCAAGCTGCTGCTCCAGCGATAATTATCCTAGTAATCATTGCAGTTATTACTATAGCCCTACTTACAACTCTTCAGTATGTACAACAGAGTATTTGGGCAAGGCAGTACTATTATTCAGCCCTAAATGCCAAAGACAAAGGAGAGCTACTGTATATGGAGCCAACCAGGCCCGACAGCATATGGCCAATCTTTGTAGTTATCGCTATTTCCACAGTATTTATGTTGGGTTATTTTGTGATAGCTAGCCAGTATGCTTCTAGGCTGAAGGGTTTCTTGGCCAATATACATGCTTCCATTCCAGACGAGATAAACCTAGTAGTACCGATCAAGAAATAAATGGTATCATTTATAGTCTTCATATATTGACAAGATTGGATGATAGAAGGTATAATTATCACCAGTAGCCGCCAAAGGCTTTTTTAGATTGGAAAGATACTAAACAACCCTATATATTGATTCACACATTGCTATGATTAAAAAAATTACTGACTATTTTAAAGCGTCTTATGCAGAACTCAAGAAAGTAGTTTGGCCAAGTCGCAAGGTAGCATTACAGCTAACCGCTGCAGTAATTATCGGATCGTTATTGGTTGGTATGTATCTGACCTTACTTGGTTCAGGATTTCAATCTCTATTACAGCGCTTATTATTTAAATCATAAAAGGATTCTATGTCTGAAAATCACATTAAAAAAAATTGGTACGTTATTCACACCTATTCTGGATATGAAGACCAGGTCGCAGATCAGCTAACAATGCGGATAGAAACATTGGGGATGAAAGACAAGATATTTGATGTAATAGTTCCCAAAGAGAATCAAATAGAGATAAAAAACGGTAAGCGACGTGTTGTAGAGCGCAAGATATTTCCTGGATATATCATGGTGCAAATGATAGTCACCGAAGACAGTTGGTTTGTAGTTCGCAACACCCCAAATGTTACTGGATTTGTTGGAACTAGCACCACGCCTTCACCTCTGGATGAAGCAGAAGTCAAATCTATACAAAAAAGGATGGGAGTTGAAGAACCCAAATACGACATTGACTTTAGCATTGGGGAATTGGTAAATATTACAGACGGACCTTTCAAGGGGTTCGATGGCGCAGTAAGTGAGATTGATGAACAAAAAGGCAAGATAAAAGTACTAGTAAATATGTTTGGTCGAGAAACACCAGTAGAGCTAGATAGCTTACAGGTGAAAAAGACTTAAGTAAGATTAAAATGTGGGACCTATCGCTAAGATGGGGTTTGAACCACTATAAGGAGTAAAAATGGCAGAAACTAAGAAAATAAGCGCAAAAGTAAAAATGGTAATCCCAGGCGGAGGTGCTACACCAGCCCCACCTGTGGGTTCATCACTCGGTCAGCATGGAGTCAATATGATGGACTTTATAAACCCATTCAACGAACAAACAGCTGATCGTAAGGGCAAACCCACCCCAGTATCGGTGACAATCTATGAAGACAAATCTATGAGCTTTGTCATCAAAGGTACACCGACCTCAACTCTTATCAAAGATGAGCTAAAGCTCAAGAAAGCCTCAGGAGTGCCAAATAAAGACAAGGTTGGAAAACTTTCTAAAGATCAGTTGATAAAAATTGCTGAAGAAAAAATGGCCGATCTAAATGCTAACGATATCGAAGCTGCCAAAAAGGTAGTAGCAGGTACAGCTCGATCAATGGGTATAGAAGTAGATAAATAATATAAGTGGGACCCAATCAGTATTGGGGCTTGAACCACAAGGAGAAATTATGACCAAATCCAAAAAAGAAAATATCGAAGCAAAAGAAATCGAGAACACCGAAGAAGTAGAAGCCAAGAAAGATGATAAAAAGCAGCCTGTAGCTACAACCAAAGCTGGTAAACATAGCAAGAAAGCATTGGCCGAAGAAGAAGCCAAAGCTCAAAAAGAAGAGAGAAAAAAGAAAGCAGCTGAAAAGGTAAGCGAAGAGAAGCCAAAGGTCATTCAAAAACCAAGAGTCAAGTGGTACTCAAAAAACCAAAAAATTACAAGAGAACTTATTGATTTTGATAAGCTATATACTGTGACTGAAGCCATCGAACTCTTGCCAAAGATTTCAAAGGTCAAATTTGACCCGACAGCAGAAGTCCATATCAGACTAGATATAGATACTAAGCAGGCTGATCAAAATCTTCGTACCAGCGCTCCACTACCTGCAGGTACCGGCAAAAAAGTACGGGTTGTCGTTATTACCAGTGATAAAGAAGCAGAGTTAGCCAAAAAGGCTGGGGCTGATTCGGTTGATTCAGAAGCTATTCTATCTTCTATTGCTAAGGGCAAGCTAGACTTCGATGTGCTTGTTGCAAGTCCAGACAAGATGGGCGAGCTTGGTAAATATGCCAAAGTATTAGGACCCAAGGGGCTGATGCCATCACCAAAAAGTGAAACCGTCACACCCAAGCCATCAAAAGTCGTAGAAGAGATCAAAAAAGGTCGAGCTGAAGTCAAGAATGATGCCAATGGTATCGTGCATGTAGCTTTTGGCAAACTCAGCTTTAAGGCAAAGGATCTCGAATCCAATTTACTGACTGTAATCAAAGCTGTCAAATCAAACAAACCAAGCGGTGTAAAAGGTACATACATCAAAAGTATTTATGTCACCTCTAGCATGAGTCCTTCTATCAAGCTTGATGTAGCTGAAGCTCTCAAATAGATTTCAAATAATTTAAGTAAGATAAAAACGGCTCTTAATGAGCTGTTTTTTCTTATGTTTGATTATGTTCGATTCGATTGCTAAGCTTAATGATGTAATTGTACCTACTGACGAAAAGAGTAGTGATGCCGATCGATACTGGAGTATTTGGTAACGAACCTTGCTTCGAACAACGATATATTCCTGACTATGCAGAGTTGAAAAAATGGGTAGAGCACATGAGGGCTTTGCATCCAGATATTGTAATTGTACTTACATCTGGTACTTTTGATCTATATCACATTGGTCATGCTAAATATCTCCAAAAAGCAAGAGAATCTGGTGATCTACTAATTGTAGGTGTTGATAGTGATAAAAAAACTAGGGAGCGAAAAGGACCACAGCGACCAGTTATCCCGGAGCTTGAGAGATTAGAGCTTTTGGTACACAACAGATCTGTAGATATAGTTACACTTAAAGATGTAACCCATCAACATTGGCAACTAATTGAAACAGTTCTACCTGATGTATTGGTTGTAACGGAAGAGACATATACCTCAGAAGTAATTGATGAATTGGAACAAAGATTTGGATGTAAGGTTATTGTTCTTGAGCCTCAGGCTCAATCTTCAACAAGTAATCAGATAAGAATGCTAAACCTTGGTTTTGCAAATTCTTTGAGAGAAGCAATCGTTGCAGGTGTACCTGATTTTGTGGATTTGGCTATAGAGAGAGCAACAACCACAGGGTCAAAAAGAAAGGCTGACTGATGAATAAAGTAGCACTACTTTATTTGCCTGTTTTGCACGAGGGATACGTTAGATTCCTGACTTCAACTGACTTCTCTACAGTTTACATCCTTGGAGAAACATTTACTCATCAGTATAGAGAACTAGTAAAAGACATAAGGGCGATTTCGGCTGAAAGGATGTGCAGGCTAGTATCTGCATTGTTGCCAGGAGTAGAGATAGTAGAAATTGTTGATGTAAGACAATTGTCTCGTCACAAATCCGGTGGTATCCAATTGCATATTCCTGATGAAGTGATAACTAGAGAGTTGGCAAGTTCTATTTTTCCAGATGCAGAATTGCATATTAGTACTATCTTTTTGCGCTGGGACAGTGAGAACTCAAAAGCTTCTACTGCTCCTAGGACCAAAAAAGTAGTCAATGGGGATTCGGTACTAGAAAAACTACTTGATCTTGCCTATCAAGAAGCCTTCAGAAGTTCAGATTGGTGGCGGCAAGTAGGTGCTGTATTGAAAACAAGTAGTGGTGAAATTATTACAGCACACAATCATCACGTACCTCACGAGCAAATGCCCTATATAAACGGCGATCCCAGAACTTCATCTTCTAAAGGTATAAATGTAGAGTTTGGCACTGCATTACATGCCGAGATGGCAATCATCACAGAAGCAGTAAAGCTTGGTATATCAACATCCGGAGCTGAGCTAATTACCTCAACCTTCCCTTGCCAATGGTGCGCCAAGATAATTGCGTATAGTGGCATAAGGACAGTTTATTTCGTAGAGGGCTATGCGGTACTGGATGCCGAGACTATTCTTGAGAGTCAAGGCATAGAGTTGATAAAAATTGAGCTATAAAAATACCTCCTACAATTAAGTAGGAGGTTTGTCTATTCAGGGAGAGAACTCATTTTGAATCTAATTGGTGAAAATTCAGGATTCTCAATGTCACCAACTTTAACTTGAGCATGAAGATGAGCAACACTTCCTCCGGTATACCACATTTCGCCGAAACGCATTCCGAGAGCACCAAAAGTGAGATTAAAGTTATTGATTATCCAACTAATGGCTTGACCAAAATCAGCTTGTGCTTCACTAGTAAGCAGACTAAAATTTGTCACATGCTGTCTCGGGATTAGTAGTAAGTCCAAACTTGTACCCTCGTAAGGATTGTCGTTTGGTGTGATTATCCAGTGATCTGTCGAAAGAAGCACTGGACTATCATGGTACCAATCTAGCCAATCAGGGCAAAATGGGCATAGTCCATCATTCAATATCTGACTCATTTTCTCATATTGGTCAGCATATCGAGCAGCAGGTAGATATACCAAAGGCATTCCGTTATAGTCCGTATTTCTTCGGGTATATGAGATGTAGGCAAAGTCGAAACCATCGGCTTGATGCCTGTGTGTCGTTACTACTTTCCATTCATCGAATTGAATTGGTGGGAAATATGCAACATGCGAAGCATTTCTGGGGTCGATAAAAGTATTTACTAGAGTTAGTTCAATTTTTTCTACCAATCTTTGATTGAGTGCCCCAGCATATATCTGCTCACCACCGATTATAAAAATTTCCTCGGAGGAAGCATGATCGATAGCAGCTTTTAGAGTAGAAAATACTTCAGCATCACCCGGCCAAAATTCTTCATCTCTTGAAAGTACGATGTTTTGACGATTCGGCAGGGCAGCACCAATAGATTCATATGTTTTTCGGCCCATGATTACTGTATGGCCAGTAGTCATCTGCTTGAAACGCTTTAGATCTTCTGGAATATGCCAAGGGATATTACCATCAATCCCAATGACACCATTTCTTGATCTAGCAACGACTATTGTTATCACTTTACACCGCCACTGGAATTCCAAAGATGGGTGGATGGGGATGGTAATCTGTAAGTTCAAAGAGATCACCATGAAGTTTGTGGATTAGATCACCATCATGAGGTGCTGATGGTTCAAATTCTGCAGGATCTTGTGTAAACTGCAATGTCGGCAGTGCTCTAGGCTCTCTAGTAAGGATCTCTTCGACAGTTGCTTCTTGGTCTCTATAGATATGAGCATTGACTATTGTGTGCACATATTCCCCAGGGATATAGCCCAGGATATTACACAGTAAAAGTTGCAATGCAGAGTATTGAATCAGGTTGGATGGAACACCAACTGGGACATCACCAGAGCGCTGTGTCATGTGGAGATGGAGCTTGTCACCTAGAATGATGACTTGTACCCAGCCGTGACATGGTGCAATAGTAGCCTTATTGACTCTTCCAGAGTCTCTAGCTAGCCATGCTCCATGCCAAGGACTTACCACATGGGTCTTGTCATATGGATTCTCTCTGATCTGGTGCACTAAGTGTGCGAATTGATCGTAAGTTTCACCATATGCATCTGGCCAGTCATGGAATACTGCACCATAACTAGCAGGCCCAATGTCGCCAGGTTCAAGTCCGCGCTTAATACATTTCTCAGTAGAGCCCCATGGACCCCACCAGTCGCATCCCCAGGCGCTAAATCCATCAACAGTTCTTACACCATTGATCATTGCGCCAAGTTCGCATATACCCTTTTTCCAGAAACCTGCAAGGCTTCTTTCGGTAATCAACGGAACACCATCTGATAGAAGATCATATCTCATCTGCACACCTACTAGTGTTTTGGTGTCAGGGCCTTGCCTAGATTTACTCCAAGCCCCTTGTTCGTAAATTCTTCTTAGAATATCTGCATATTGAGTATTGGGTTTTCTTTCTTCGTACGGAAGAAAATCAAATCTCAGGTCAGGCATTTGTTAACCTCTTTTTCAACGAGCAACATTTCCGTTCGATAGTCCGTCTGATAATAACATGGTCAAATCTTACCTGTAAAGTTATAATATTGTTATGAATAAAATTATAGAACTTACACAAAAAGAATATAAACGGCAAAAAAACACTCTCAATCTCATAGCTAGCGAAAACTATCCTAGCCCAAAAGTACTAGATTTGCTGGGATCTGTGTGGAATGACAAGTATGCCGAAGGTTATCCTGGCAAACGTTATTATGCTGGTAATAAATATGCTGATGAACTAGAGGAGCTTACCTGCCAAAAAGCTCTTGAAGTGTTTGATAAAACAGGAGAATATGGTGTCAATGTGCAGGCTCTATCAGGTAGCCCAGCTAACGCCACGGTATACCTCACGGTCTTAGAGCCTGGAGATACAGTGCTTAGCCTAGATCTTGCCAGTGGAGGTCATCTCAGTCATCTTCATAGCACTAGTAACTATCTCAAATTTTTCAAATATGCCAATTATACCTTGCAGAGCAAAAAACAAGGCTTTGGTATCGACGAATCTAATTTCAAAGCAAAGCTCAAAGAACACAAGCCTCGACTGGTAATAATAGGATTTAGTTCTTACCCTAGAAAATACGAATTCAAAAAACTTTGTAAGCTTGTACACGAGTCTGGTTCATTGGTTCTAGCAGATATATCGCATATTGCAGGCCTCGTGGCAGCAGGAGAGCATGACTCACCTTTTAATCGAGATGGCGAGGGAGCTGATTTTGTGACTACTACCACTCACAAGACTTTGCGTGGCCCACGATCAGCATTGATATTTGCCAAGCATGAGTATATGCCAGCTATCAATAAGACAATATTCCCGGGAACTTCAGGCGGACCACATCTCAATCAAATTGCAGCAGTTTGCCAATCCCTGCTTGAAGTATTGGGCGAAGATGAGTACCCAGACAAAGTTCCTTTTGTTGAGTACACCAAGCGGGTCATCGAGAATTGCAAGCTACTAGAGCGAGGCTTGGTCGAAAGCGGCATCAATATGGTGATGCCTACCCAAAACCACCTCTGCCTTATAGAATTACCTAATAATATAGATAGTCTTGAGTTACAGCAAAAACTTGAAAACGTTGGTATTGTTACTAATCGCAATGCCGTACCCAATGATGAAAGACCTTCCTGGAGACCTGGAGGATTGAGATTGGGAACAGCAGCTCTTACCAGCAGGGGACTTGAGTCTGAGCAAGCACGAGAATTGGGTGTAGCAATTGGCTCAGTCATAAATGGTTCTATCAAAGAAAATGCTGTCAAAAAATATTCTGAAGAGCTAGCCAATTCTCTAGGTTGGTATTATTGACTCCAATCATATAATTTGCTATAATTCGTACTAATTACCAAAGATTGCCGCTTCTGTATATTACAGATTAAATACGCCGCATGAGGACAAAATCTAAATAATTTGGTAATAAAGCACATTAAATAATTAAAATAAGGAGGTCTATGGCAAAAACAAGAGCTCAAAAAGAGCAAGCCGTACAGGATCTGACCGATCTTTTCTCAAACAGCAAACTTGCTGTTTTGACAGATTACAGAGGCCTTGATGTACCGTCTATCTCGGAACTAAGGGCAGGTCTAAGAGATGCAGATATCACTTATAGTGTGGCTAAAAACACACTGATAAAAATTGCACTCAAAAATGCAGATAAGCCATTAGAGGATGAGAATATACTATCTGGTCCTGTAGGAATAGCATTTGGTTCAGACGAAGTAGAGCCAGCTAGAATAGTGTATGAATTTTCGAAGAAGAATGATTCATTGCAGATATTAGGCGCTATCGACGAGTCAGGCAAAGTACTTAGTAGCGAAGACGTTGTTGCATTGGCAAAACTACCTACCAGAGAACAACTACTTGCTCAAACCGTTGGTACTATCGCAGCACCACTCAGTGGTTTTGTAAGAGTACTCAATGGCAATCTATCAGGATTGGTATATGCCCTCAAGGCAGTCCAAGAAAAAAAATCAGCATAGCAAATAAATAATCAAACAACTTTAAATATTAGGAGAAATATTATGGCAGAAGAAACTGCAAAACAAGAAGAAGTAAAAGAAGAAAAACCAGCTACCGAAGAAGTAGTAGAGTCTAAAGAAGAAACCAAAGAAGTACCAGTCAAGTTTAAGAGCTTGGTAGACGAAATTGACAAACTAAGCGTATTAGATCTGTCTGAATTCGTAAGTGTACTAGAAGATCACTATGGTGTTAGTGCAAGTGCTCCAGTAGCAGTTGCTGCTGCCGGTGGTGGTGGCGGTGGTGAAGCTGAAGAAGCAGCCGAAGCCAAAAGCTCATACAACATCATGCTAACTGCAGCAGGTGATAAGAAGATCGATGTCATCAAGGCAGTAAGAGAAATCTCTGGACTTGGTTTGGCAGAGAGCAAAGGCGTCGTAGACAGTGCTCCAAAAATGGTCAAAGAAGGTGTGCCTGCCGAAGAAGCTGAAGCAGCCAAGAAGACCCTTGAAGAAGCCGGCGCTACTGTAGAACTTCAATAACAATAATTCAAAAAGACCCCGATATATTGCAAGGGGTCTTTTTTGTTTGGATTTTATTTGTTTTTTTGTTAAACTATAGTTAGAAAAGAAAAGAGCTAAAATCAAAAGGTGTTTATATGAGTGATAAAGACAAACAAACAGAGTTGCAACAACTCGCCGATCAGATGCATGCGGCCGAAGAGAGTCTCGCGCAAATACAGAAATTACTAAAAAAAATGGGCGTGAGCAGTAAAGACCTGCCCAAACCAAATAAGACCCCACAGCCAATAGTTAGCGTTCCTCGTACTGCAAGAGATACGGATGAAGTAGTAGGTAAGATTATAGAAGGTCATTTTGATGGCCAAAATATGATCGGACCCGACGGAAAGACCTATCCTGTACCAGCAAACTATGCTTCTAAATCGAAATTAGTCGAAGGCGATACGCTGAAACTCACAATTGCACCTGATGGGTCTTTTATTTACAAGCAAATTGGGCCAATTGAACGCAAGAAATTGATAGCCAAACTTGGACTTGAGAATGGTCAATACATCGCTACAGTAGGGGATAATCAATTTCGGGTATTATATGCTAGTGTTACTTATTTCAAGGCTCAACCTAGCGATGAAGTTACTATAGTGATTCCAGCACATGGCGAAGCCAACTGGGCTGCAATAGAAGCAGTAATCGGAAATTAATAAAAGCTTTTTGCATCAGACATTTTAGCTCGTTAATACTATTCTTTGTAGTATAATAATATTTTAGGAGGAGTGATACGAGTGTCGCAATTAGCTTTGTATAGAAAATATCGTTCGGCTGACTTAAGTGATGTTGTTGGTCAGCAACATATTACAAAAACTCTCGAACAAAGTATAAAAAGAGATAGGATATCTCATGCCTATCTATTTACAGGTCCTCGGGGTGTAGGTAAGACTAGTGTCGCAAGGATACTTGCAAGAAGAGTCAATGGGCTAGAATCCAATGAAGATATTGGATCTCATCTAGATATCATAGAGATTGATGCAGCTAGCAATCGTGGCGTAGATGAGATGCGTAACTTACGCGACAAGATACATTCAGCGCCGAGCAATCTCAAATATAAAGTATATATTATTGATGAAGCACACATGCTCACTAGAGAAGCTTTCAATGCTCTACTCAAAACACTCGAAGAGCCACCACCACATGCTATATTCGTCTTGGCTACTACTGAAGCTCACAAATTGCCAGACACTATCATATCAAGAACACAGCGATATGATTTCAGACCATTTCGTGAAGAAGTGATTGTAGAGCATCTACGACAAATTGCCAAAAAAGAGAAGATTTCGGTTACAGATGATGGCCTGGTAGCTATTGCCCAGCTGAGCGGCAATGGCATGCGTGATGCGATAGGCATGCTAGATCAGCTAGCTGTAGCATCTGAAACGGTCGATGAGAAGTCCGTGCAAAGCTATATGGGTCTATCAAGTATTGAGCAAATCGAAAAGATATTGATTGAGTGTTCCAGTGCCAATAGTAGCAAAGTAATATCTCTCTTGGAGAATGTATTCTCAGAAGGCATAGAACCCACAGCTCTAAATATACAGTTTCAACATTACCTCAGAAGAATATTGCTCAATCAAATAGAGTCTGCACCCATTTCTCAAGAATTCGCTTTGGTCGCTTTAGAGGCATTGATGAGCTATCAGCCATACTACAAACTCAATGTTCAACCTGGTCTACCTTTGGAAATGGCCTTAGTCAAATTATCTAGATTTCGAAATACAGAACAAACAGCTACCGCCAATACTACAGAGCATATCAAGACCGAAGCAAGCAGTCATACCGCATCCAGTTCAGCTAGCAATAGTAATTCAGCTAGCTCAAAAACCAATACCATTAAACCTTCGCAGGATACGAGATCGGTCGATATAGCTAGTCGTTGCGCCAAAGGGCTAAGTATCATCAAAGAGCATAATAATTCGCTTTATGCTTTGTTGCACTCCGGTAATGCACATATCGAAGATAGCAAGCTCATTGTGGAGTGTAGGTTTCAGTTTCATAAGCAGAGAATTGAAGAATTTAGAAACCGCGAGATAATTGAGAAAGTCATGAGTAGAGCTTGTAAACAGCCTATAGCACTAGAGTGTAGGCTAAGAAACACGCCGACATCAGATAAAGTAGACAACGAAGAAGAGATAGTAAATAGTGCAATGGCAATATTGGGCGGGGAGCTGGTCGATGGCTGATATTATTACCAAGAAAAACAACTCTGTTGGCTTAAATCAAAAAGATATAGTTTTGCCACCTCAAAATACTGAAGCTGAGTCAAGTCTCATTGGATCGCTTCTGATAGATAAGGATGCGATCATCAAAGTTGCTGATATCGTGAATGCTGATGATTTTTATGTTGCAAAAAATGCTCATATATTCGAAGCCATCCTATCACTGTTTGAGAAACGCGAACCAATTGATGTTGTTACACTTGCGGAGAGTCTGTCTAAGTCAGGTAATCTTGAGAGTATCGGTGGAGCTTCTTATCTTACAGAATTGGTCAATAGCGTGCCTTCAAGTGCTCATGTAGCTCAATACGCTCATATTGTTGCCGACAAAGCTACTTTGAGAAGATTAATAGGTGCAGCAAGTACTATCAATAAAATGGCATATACCGAAGACAATCCACTCGATAGTGTACTCGATGAGGCAGAGCAAGCGCTGTTTTCTGTAAGTCAAAAACACCTCAAACAAAACTTCACTCCAATCAATGATATACTGACCCAAAGCTTCGAAAGACTTGATGGACTGCATAAAGATAAAAATACTTTGCGCGGCATCCCGACTGGTTACAAAGAGCTAGATGGACTCTTGGCTGGTTTGCAAAATTCTGATCTTATAATCTTGGCAGCTAGACCAAGTATGGGTAAGACTAGTCTTGCTCTAAACATCGCTCAACACGTGGCGGTATCAGAAGGTATACCCGTAGGTATATTTAGTCTGGAAATGAGTAAAGAGCAACTGATAGATAGACTTTTGTCATCGGAAGCTGGCATAGATTCGTGGAAACTCCGAACCGGCAATCTAGAAGACAAAGATTTTGAAAAGATCAACAAGGCTATGGGTACATTGTCCGAGGCCCCAATATTTATAGATGATTCTGCAATGGCCAATGTTATGGAGATGAGGACCAAAGCCCGAAGACTTCAATCCGAACACGACCTTGGTCTGCTGGTAATTGACTATCTTCAGCTCATGAGTGGCCGAAACTCTAATGGTGAAAACAGAGTGCAGGAAATATCTGAAATATCTAGGGGATTGAAAGGATTGGCTCGAGAGCTCAATGTTCCAGTGATTGCACTATCACAATTGTCGCGTAGTGTAGAAATGAGAAATCCCAAGACTCCTCAGCTATCGGACCTTCGCGAATCAGGTAGCATAGAGCAAGATGCGGATGTTGTGATGTTTATTTACCGCGAAGATTATTATGAAAAAGACAGTGAACGTAAAAATATCGCAGATATATTAGTCAAAAAACATAGAAACGGTCCCACAGGGGATGTAGAGCTATACTTCCTACCAGAACAAATGCAGTTTCGTAGTATTGATAGGGTTCATAAATAACATAAGCCTTTTGATTATTTAAAAATTTAGATATACTATAAACAATATATTATGAAAAAAACACCTCCAAAGAATAAAGAAGTTGCGCAAGTAGGTCGGTTTGGATTAGTAGGTATTTCCAATACATTAGTAGATTTTATACTGCTCAATCTCTTGGTCATGACTATACTTCCTAAGAACTTAGAGATAATAAACACCACAATTCTAGGAATTAATGTAGTAGTCACTGGAGTAATAGTAGCCGGTATTATTTCTGGAACAGCAGCTATGATAAATAGCTATATATTCAATATGCGTTTTACATTTCGCAAGAAGAATGTGAATACCAGGCATACTGTTTATTTTTTCTTGATCACAATATTCGGACTTTACTTCATACGCCCTATTATCTTGAAAATATTCACGGACACATGGGTATGGCCGGCAGATGTTGCGTATTATATTACCAGTAGTCTTAAGTTGCCATTGAGTAGAGAATTTGACGAGCGCAATCTTGCTCTTATGATAGCCGTACTAATCGTATTGGTTTACAACTATCTGATGTATAAAAAATTTGTATTCAACGATGAAAAAAAATAGTACCTCAAATAAAATAAGTAAGTTTTTAAGAGACAATCTAGCTACAATTATTCTAGCTACTATTATATTATTGGCAGTTGCCTTCCGTTTTTATCAACTCAATACATTACCGCCTGGCTTACATCCTGACGAAGCTGCTAATGGACTGGATATATTTAGAATTCTCGAGAATCAAGATTTTCGTGTTATCTACAATACCAATGGACCCAGGGAGTCATTATTCTTTTTTTTCCAGGCGATATTTGTAAAAATATTGGGTAATACTATTCTTGCTCTTCGCATGGCCCCAGCTATTTTTGGTGTGTTAGCAGTAATTATGGTTTACTTATATACCAAAGATTGGTTTGGTAGAAGAACCGCCCTAATAGCTTCGTTTATTATGGCTGTCAATCCATGGGTCATCACAATCAGTCGAGACGGTTTTCGTGCCAGCATGGTACCCCTCATGATTGCTCTGGTGGCATTTTTTGCAGGTAGGGCCTATAAGACTCAAAAAATTTGGTATTTCATTGCAGCTGGTGCTTCTTTTGCCCTAGGATTTTATACTTATACTGCTTTTTTCATGTTTTCACTGGTAGTTTTAGGAGGTCTGCTTTATCTACTCATAGCAAGAAAGCAATGGATCAAGACGAATATCAAGAACTTACTCGTAAGTCTAGCTGTTTTTTTAGTCTTTATAGCCCCACTAGGCTATACAGTTATTACCAAGCCAGGTGACTCAACTGCTCGCGCCGGCGGTACAAGTTTCCTAAATCCTTCACTCAATGGAGGTAACCCTGCTCTGACTCTACTAGAAAGTACTGGTAAGACATTGATGCAGTATAGTTATCGTGGAGACGAGAATAGTCGTCACAATCTACCTGGACTTCCATATCTCAATACTTTTGTATCAATAATGTTGTTACTCGGATTGTTGGTCTGTATTACAAGGTTTAGAAGAGTCAAATATGCTGCAGTGTTGGGTATGTTCTTTGCGATGATGTTGCCAGCCATACTCACCGCTGAAGGTTTACCACATGGGCTCAGGAGTATAGGTACCGCCGCAAGTGTGTTTACGATAGCAGCTGTTGGCACGAACTATCTACTTGTGCGCTGGTATAAGACATTTCCTCTCAACTCACTTGCCCGCAATGTAGGTGCAATTACTATAGTATTTCTACTTTTCTTAAGTGCCGTTATCGGCTATCGACAGTACTTTATAGCATGGGCTCAAGACCCTTTGACTTATGAAGCATATAGCGAGAATATGGTACAGATTGGATATTTCCTAAATACCAACAATGTCCAAAACAAATTCCTGATAGCAGGAGGATATGAAGCAATGCCTACGGAATACATCACTCATGATGTGTCAAAATACGAGCTTCTAGATATCAATAAATTACAATCACAACCTTTAATAGAACAACCTGCTCTATTTATCTTCCCTGAAAGCAGCTCGTCTAAAGCAATAATAGACATTTTGCAGGCGAAGTACCCAAATGGTCAGCTTACACCGCATTACTCTAGATTTAATGATAAATTACTGTATTATACATTCCTGACTCAAGTAAAATAATCCAATGGAAAACAACAAAACTATTAAACTATCAATAATCATTCCTACCTACAACGAGGTCGATCGGATTGGGCATACATTAGACAAAATTCAGGATTATTTTTCTGGTCAACCTGATAGTTATGAAGTGATTGTAGTTGATGCTGATAGCCCAGATGGTACTGCCAAAAAAGCCAATGAATCAGCCAAAAAATTTAAAAACTTTTCGGTTTTATCAGCAGGACCTAAACCTCCTAAGCGCGCAATCAAGGGTAAACAAGTAAAGCTTGGTATGCTTCAAGCTAAAGGTGACTATGTAATGTTTATGGACGCAGACCTTGCAACTCCGCTTAAATACCTGTCGGATGTTGATGATCTGGCCAAATCAAGTAAGCCAGTTGGTATATGTGTACGTGATCTTCAAAAGAGCCATACTGGGATACGCAAGCTAGTCTCATCATTTGCCAATTTTTTAGTACAATTATTGATTTTACCTGGTATAAAAGATACTCAGTGCGGATTTAAGGCATTTCGTTCAGATGTGGCTCAACAGGTGTTTACCAGACAAACAATTGTAGGCTGGGGGTTTGACATGGAAGTGCTAGCTATCGCACGTCAGCTTGGTTATCAGATAGACACTATCAATGTACCAGACTGGCAAGATGTACAGCATGGCGAAACTGACAAGACTAAACTTTCGGGCTCCAAATTCTCAGCACTAAAAGCGGCTATTCAGACCTTCCCTGACTTACTGAAGATCAAATGGGGTCTTATGACAGGTCGTTACAAAAAATCCAAAATTTAGTATTTTATCATGCTACTTCATCATCGCAGCAAAATAAATCTAGCACTTATCAGTCTTGCGACTTTCATAGGTCTCATTACTAGATGGGCACTTAGTACCAAATCAAGCATTTGGCATGATGAAGGATTCTCTATTATGCTGGCATTGCGTACTCCTGCAGAAATATGGGCTGGTTCAGCAAGAGATGTTCATCCACCGCTATATTACGAATTGCTACATTTTTGGATGCAGCTATTTGGCGACTCTGTTTTGGCGGTAAGATCACTTAGTATATTGGCGGGGGTACTTATAATTCCACTTTGTTTTTTTATTGTAAAAAGGATGTTTGGGGCTAAGCCAGCGATTTTGACGTCTTTTTTTGTAGCATTATCACCATTTCTTATCCGATATTCTATAGAGGCACGTATGTATGGAGTGTTGGGCATATTTACACTACTTGCTCTTTATGCGGTTGTAATAATAGTCCACAATCCTAAGAATAATTGGGTCTACTTACTATATGCTTTATCTATTGCTGCTGGCTTATATACTCACTACTTCGCTGCTCTAGCTGTCATTGCATTTTGGTTGTATCTATTGGTATTGCAAAAACCACACAATTGGAAATTTAATAAGACAATATTTTTGTCTTTGAGGTGGTGGCTCGCCAATCTATTGGCACTTATTTTGTTTTTGCCTTGGCTACCCAATATGATCGCTCAGCTCAGAAGAGCTCAGGGGCTGGGTTGGCTATCAAAGACCACTCTATGGACATATCATGATACAATATGGCAGTTTTTCACATTTACCGATGCTCGCAAGATAGCTTCTATACTGTATTTAATCTTTCCGATATTAATTATTGTGGCGGTGGTAATAGTAATCTACAATGACAAAGCCAAATCAAAATATAGTCGTCTCATCGCATCATATAGTCTTATTCCAATTGCAATTGCACTATTGGTGTCATCTTACAAACCAATTTTTCATGAGCGTTACTTTGCATTTACGGTTGCAGGCATCTGCATGATATTGGCTGTCGCGATAGTAGACATCTCCAAGAAAAAAACTTATATAACAGCAATCCTAGCAAGCTTAGTGATATTGTTGGAGCTTGTTGGTATTCGAAATGTTTATGCCCAATCTTCGCACAGGATGGATGTTGTAGTTGAGAACCTAAATAAAAACTTTCAACAAGACGATAGTATCATAGCCGGTGAGCTCTATGTCTACTTTGACGGCAGTTATTATAATCGCACTGGCCAAAAAATGTTGCTATACACCGGCAAGAACAAGCCCAATGGATACGGCGAATCAGGTCTGTTATATGACAAATCTGTGTACTTGGATTCATTTGATAGTGTCGATTCAAGTAGGGTATGGCTGATTGGTAAGACCAATGACCAAGAATACTATAAGGCTATACCTGATACATGGAAGCTAATCGAGGGCTATAGTGCTGGATATAGCGAAGTCCGGCTCTATCAGGTACAATAATACTGTTATTGATAATAATATAGTTGATTATAAGGAGAATATCTATGGGAATGATGGACAAAGCCAAGATGGCTCAAAAAGCTCTAAAGCTGCAAAAAGAACTCAAAAGGATGAAGATTGAAGCCGAAGCAGGGGATGGTGATGTAAAAGTAACGGCCGGACTTGCGATAAGTTCTAGCAGCATGAATGTAGAGATTCAAAATATTGATATCGCAGAAAGCGCATATCAAGACCCCGATAGACTTGAGAGATTGCTAATCTCGGCTATCAACCAAGCCAACAAGGAACTCATGGCCGAAGCTACAGTCAAGATGCAAGAAATTGCTGGTTCGATGAACATACCGGGTATGTAGAATTGCATAAAAAAGTTAGGGAACACAATAGGTGAATACAGAGATATTGCCAGAGAGCGTAAACAATCTAATAGAAGAGTTTTCAAAACTACCATCGATCGGCCCCAAGACCGCTGAGCGCTTAGTATTTTATTTGCTAAAGACTGAAGACAATAAGACTCTGGGCGAGGCTGCTCTGAAACTAAAAGACGGTATCACTAAGTGCAATACATGCAAGAACTTTGCAACAAATCGAACCTGTGGGATATGCCAAAACCCCAATCGTTCCGATAAAATAATATGCGTAGTATCCCAGCCTCTAGACATAGTAGCTATCGAAAAAACAGGACTTTACAAGGGTAAATATCATGTCTTGCATGGCTTTATTAGTCCAATCGACGGTATTGGCCCCGAAGATATAGAGATACAAAGCTTACTGGATAGAATAGATAAATCAAACCCAGAAGAGATAATACTCGCCACCAATCCAAACTTAGAAGGGGAGACAACTGCACTGTATATAGTGCGTCAGCTTCAAGATACTCCTGTCAAAGTGACCAAGCTAGCTCACGGGCTACCACTGGGTGGAGATCTGGAGTACGCCGACCAAATGACTCTAGGGCGAGCGCTTGACAATCGCCAATCATTCTAACAGATTTTTTGCTGGATTTCAGGTATAATGTACTGATATGAGATTCAAAAAAGACATTTTAATGATAGATTTTGAGACCACCGATGGTCGACCCAACATGGCAGCGCCCATTCAGCTCGCTGCGGTACTCTTAGACAAAGAGACCCTTGTGGAGAAGAAGCACTTCAGCAGTTATATACATCAAGACCTGACCGATGCCAATCCTCGTAGTACCAAGGTACATGGCATCACCCAGGAGATGCTTGAAGGCGCACCAAGCCAAGACGAAGTAATGCAAAAGTTCCTAGATGAGTTTGGTACAGATTTGTTCATAAGTTGCTGGACTACCTTACTGGACACTAGAATGCTAGAGAATATGATGAGCTCTATTGGTCATGATTTGATGGAATACGATTATCATATTCTTGATCTTTGGCCAATCATCTATATCCACTTTGTACGTCAAAACAAAGGTGAAGTATATAGATCGGAAGAAACTTTTCGAGAATTTGGCTTACCATCCAGAGGAAGCCACGACGCTCTAGAAGATTGTCGTCACAGCGCAGAAGTACTACGAAAGATCGTATTTGATAAATAATATATTATGTTAAGACTATACAACTCTCTTACAAGATCCAAGAAGATATTCAATCCAATTCACAAAGGGGTGGTCAATATTTATTCTTGTGGACCAACTGTCTACGACCATGTGCACATTGGTAATTTGCGTTCATTTATAATTGATGACTTATTGCAAAGAGTTCTTAAAAATGTCGAAAAATATAAAGTCAATTGGGTGATGAATATCACCGATATCGATGACAAGATGATAGCTCAGTTACATAAAGACAATATTAGCCAAGATCCCATGCAGGCCTTGGGGGGGCTGGCTGACAAATACACAGATGTGTTTATTGGCGATATCCAATCTGTTGGCATCAATAGATCTGATATTACCAAGCTACCACGTGCCACCGATCATATATCACAAATGCAAGAACTCATCAAAAAACTCCTTTTGGAAAAGAATGCTTATGTAAGTGATGGAAGTATATATTTTAGTCTGGCAAATTATCAAAAGTCTGGCAAGAAATATGGTCAACTGGTCAATATTGATTATGATGCCAAAGCGCGTATTACCGATGATCAGGATCAAAAAGAAGGAGTAGGTGACTTTGTGCTTTGGAAGGCCAAAAAAGACGATGAACCATCTTGGGATTTTGAGTGGCTAGGTGATAACTACCCAGGGCGCCCAGGCTGGCATATCGAATGCTCAGCCATGAGTACTAAGTATCTAGGCCAACCTTTTGATATACATACCGGTGGAGTCGATCTGAAATTTCCGCACCACGAGAATGAGATAGCTCAGTGCGGTGGGTTGCAAGCCAACTACTATATACATAACGAATTCTTACAGACCAAAGGTGAGAAGATGAGTAAGAGTCTAGGCAATATCACTACACTAGCTGATATGCCAGAACCACTAGCTTTTCGCTTTGCGGTATTGCAAGCCCATTATCGTAGTCAGATGGAATTTGACGCTAGTGTGCTTCAGTCAGCGACTGATAGGCTCCATATCTTATCAGCTTATACGGACCAGATGCTTTTTGCATGGAAAGACCAATTGCCCGATGCGGACGATAGTGGTGCTACCAAGAAGTTTGTAGATGAGTTTAATCTTGCTATCACTGATGATCTCAATACACCTGCTGCACTGGCCGCATTCAATCATATCGAAGGCAAGGTATATAGTCACGAGACACTCAAAGCTATCGAATATGTAGAGTCTGTGCTCGGAGTGGGGTTACTTAGCCCAGCAGAACTCAGCTCCGAAGAGAAGGCTCTGATAAGTGATTATGATAAGCATAGGGCTCAAAAGGAATATGTAAACTCCGATAGGATTCGAGAAAAGTTGCAGACAAGTCACAAGCTCCATATTTCTGACACTCAGTATGGGCCATTAATCAATAGGATTAGATAGTATATAGACAAAAATATACCCTAGATCTCTCTAGGGTGAAAGGGATATTTTACTGATTGGGGCATTTTCCAGTGCCTTTACAGTGGCTGCAAGTTTTTGCTGCGGGTGTGTAAAACACACCTCTGCCTGCGCAGTGCTGACAAGTGCTTTCATTACCGCAGGTCGAGCAGTTGTATCGGGCCACGTTGGCTCTTTTCTGTTCGTTTGATCAGACGAGATCGTCAGACCGGAAGAGGCAGGTCACAGACCTTACAGACCGCGACCTGTCCATTGCAGTACTGGCAGTTTCTGTTGCGCTTGCGCCTACGCCTGGGCGTGGTGATGTTGTCGAGCTCAGCATCAGGCTTGCAATGACCACAGGCCTTGATACCAGAATGCTCGATAGTAGTACAGGTACTCATGTGATCCCCCTGGGAGTAAAGGTTCGAATTACGCAATTATTATAACCAAAAAACAGTGATTTAGCAACCATAGGATATTGATATATACGCAGTTATTAGATAGAATAAGCAGGTGTAATTCGTATTTTTATACGTTTCTGTATTTAATCCTATAGCCGATTTATGAAAATTTAAGCGAAGCTGTTTCGTAAATCGAGAGGAGAAGCAAAGCAAAAGTTCAAAAAACAATTTTGAAGAAAAATAGTTTTCACTACTGTAGCTTTGCTTGAACGATGGGGTGTGGCCAAGTGGTAAGGCAACGGATTTTGGTTCCGTCATTCGGGGGTTCGAATCCCTCCACCCCAGCCAAACTGGACAGTAAGCATGATGATCGGGTCCCGTGACCCGATTTTTTGTTACATTTTTTCTTCTGTTAATACTTCTAAATTATTTGCCGATCTGTCATCCTGACGTAACTGGACGCCTAATTATCAGATCAGGTTCCCTGACCGTAACCTGTAAAACCTATTGACTTTTTATACTACTTATGATACAATACGCAAGTACCTTTTCAATCTGATTTCTTCCTATTTTGAGGTGAGATTTGTGGATAGATTCAATAATAACTCTACCTAGAAATCTCACCTCATTTCCGAGCTGAGGCCACCACCCGATGGATTCGGGGTTTTCAGAGAGGTGTGTCGTGGATACCAACACGGTGCGTCGACCAGAACCCTTTGGCACCGATTATGGTGTCATTCACAAGCTGATCGTGACAGGGCGACGTGTGGGAGCTGACCGGGATTTCTACTCCAGACTGGCTGACGATCCCGCTCTGTTTCAGCAGGTAGTCAACTTCGTCAACGGAGGCAACCCCGCCGAAGGCGGCACCACCACCCCGGAGATCGCCTCCCAGATCATGG
>OEIV010000170.1_pt1 | contig 41663 bp, 41 predicted proteins | sample 1539231 | NCBI WGS metagenome assembly OEIV01 (sample SAMN03794762, study PRJEB22550) | activated sludge metagenome | feature: wastewater treatment plant; material: activated sludge; isolation source: Wastewater treatment plant of a petroleum refinery complex | place: Argentina: Buenos Aires ... | reverse complement strand
CGCCGGGCCCGCCGGGAACCTCTGGCGTTGGCCCCCGCCGGAGGGCTCCCCCCGGCGCCGGCCGCCAGCAGGCGGGCGGGTCTTTGGCCCCGCCAATGACTTCTCCGCGCCTCTTGCTGCCGCCGATGATGCCCTGGTGGCGCGGCTTCTCGATATTGGCGTGGTGCTGCGCCGGGGCGGCGGCGAGGCCGTGCTGGCCCCCGCCGCCGGTGCCCCCCGCCGCAACGACAGCGAAAGCCCGCTCTCCCGGCTTTACCATCGCCCCGGCAAGGACGGCCATGCCATCATCGACGCCGCGCAATTTGCCGCTGGCGAGCGGTTGCGCGCCGACTATGAGCGCAGCGCCATGGAACGCCGGGTCACCGCCCGCTGGGACCTGCCCACGGTCCGCGGCTCCGGCGGCAATCATGAGGCAGCCCTGTCCGATACCGCCCTTGCCGCCCGCCAGCGCTTCCATGCCGCCCTTGACGCCGTGGGGCCAGAGCTTTCATCCATCCTGTTTCAGGTTTGCTGTCTTGCCGCCGGACTGGAGCAGGCCGAGCGCGCCCTGGCTCTCCCGGCGCGCAGCGGCAAGGCGGTGCTCGGTCTGGCGCTCATCCGCCTGGCCCGCCACTATGGCCTGGCCGAAGCCCCGCGCCGCCACGGCACCATCAGCCACTGGGCCATGGCCGGTTCGCGCCCCGTGGTCATCACCGGCAAGCGCTGACGGTTCAGGCAGACTGCAGGCGCAAGGCGTCGGCCTTGATGCGCGCCACCATGGCCAGAAGCCCGTTGGCGCGCTGCGGTGTGAGATGTTCCGACAGGCCCAGCCGGTCGAAAATGGCCCGCGCATCGAGCGCGGCCACTTCCGACAGCTTGCGGCCGTCGAAGATCATCAGCGCGATGGCCACCAGCCCCTTGACGATGAGCGCGTCACTGTCCCCCTGCAGGCGTAGCACCGGCCCCTCCGGTCCGGTCTCGGCCCAGTCGTGCAGCCACACCTGGCTGGCGCAGCCCGACACCTTGTTGGCCGCCGTGCGCTCGGCCTCGGGGAAGGGCGGAAGCCCCCGGCCCAACTCGATGACATGGCGATAGCGTTCCTCCCAGTCGTCGAGGACTTCGAAATCTTCCAGCAATCGTTCCAGCGCATCCGGCACGGCAGGGGTCTCCAGCGGTCGAGGGCCACCGTTACGCCAGCCGGCACGCTCTGTGAAGCGCAAAGAAAAATGCCCTGTCCAGCGCGGGACAGGGCATCAAGTTAAGTGGCGACGACTGGGTCTAGCTCGTCCGTGGTTGCAGGGGAGAGCGCCACTCGGGGATCAGATCTTCGATGTGCAGCGTATTCTGGCTGCGGCGGGCTGGTTTCACCGTGGCCGGACCGGATCCGGTGATCAGCGGATCGGCCTTGGCCTGGTGCGCCGGTTTGCGCCGGGGCGCGGGCGCGGCCTTGTCCTTGTCGTCACTGGCCCATTCATAAACCAGGCGCGCGGCATATTTGGCCTTCACCTCCAGCCGCTGGGCAATGAAGCGCGTGGTTTCGCATACCCGGGGTTCACGCCCGCAGAAGCCGCGCGCGTCGTTGACGGCGCTGGCGGCCGCACTCGCCATTTCCAGGCTTGAGGGGGAAACGTTCAGGCGCGCACCAGCGTCCTCCGGCGGATTTGGCAGCACAACCGCCAGACCGCAAAGCATCATGCTGGTGCGAATAATCTTCATGCACATCCCCTTCGCCCTCATGCCTATCAGCAATCTTTTGCGGCGGGGTTAACCGGCGCGGGGGCATTTGAATCGTGTTTGAGACAATCTCGAGCGGTCGCCTTAAGCGCTGGGAAACCAGCGCTGGAAAGCTTCTGTTAACCAGCCCAGGGGCACAGTGACGGGCAGTGTGGGGCGGCCTGGTTTCGCCCCGGGGATGGGATTCGATGATGCGCAAGACTGTCGGGGAAGAGACCGGCCGCCGCAGGGGGGCGGGCGCTTATTTTCTCCTCGCCGTGAGCTTTTCCCTCAGCGCCATGATCGTCTGGAATGCGCTCTTCGGACAGGTGGCCAAGGGCCCCGGCACGCTGCGTGCCAGCGATGTCCCGCCAGGTGCCTCGACCCGCCTGGACGTGGTGGCCAAGACCGACGGCCAGACCACCATCACGCTGCGCTATGATCCCGCCGTGGAGGCAGCCCAGCGCGAATTGAAACAGGCGGGCTATTACACCGGCACGGTTGATGGCGTGGCCGGCAGCCGCACGCGCGAGGCGGTCATCGCCTGGCAGCGCGCCGCGGGCATGGCCACCACCGGCGAGGTGACCGACGGCCTGGTGGAGCACATGCGCTACACCCGCCAGGTGGCCGCGGCCTCCGCCATGACCAACAGCATCAGTCCGGCTGAAGCGCCGCACGATACGACCGGCACGGCGGCCCGCCGCACGGACACCGCGCGCATCATGCAGGTGCAGGCGGCGCTCGCCGATCTCGGCTATGAGCCGGGGGCCGCCGACGGCACCATGAGCGAGGACACGCGCGCCGCCATCCTGAAGTTCGAGATGGACCGTGGCCTCGCCATGGAAGGCAAGGTGAGCGATGCCCTTCTTGCCGAACTGGCGAAGCCCGCGCCCGCCGCGCCGTGACACCGCGCCTCAAGTCGGAGTTCTGGGTTCACGCCCTGCTGCGCCGCAATGCCGCACAGGGCCGCTTCGGTGCGGTGATCCGCAAGGGCGCGGCGGAAGCCGGAGCGGTTTACGTGGTGGTCAATCGGCTCAACGGTGAGCTGGTTCTGCTCGCTCCGCCCGCCGGCCCCGCCCATGACGACGACGGCAATCGCCGCTTCCGCCTGGAAACGCCCGAGGCCATGAGCCAGGCCGAGGTTGACGCGCTGATCGAGCGCAAGCGCCGGGCTGATCCTGATCTTTGGCTCGTTGAAATCGAAGACCGCAGTGGTTATGGCGGACTGGTTCCCGAAGGCGACGACAGCCTCTGACCGGCAGGTTTGCTTATGCCTTTGTTAACCATGTTTCCGCTTTAGTGGCCGGGAAGCTGAGGCCCATGGGCAAGCGAGGATGAGATGATGAGGTCAGTGATCGAGTTTCCCCTGGCGCTGGCGCGGTTGCGCCCGCCCCACATTCTTGACCATTCCGCCGAGATCATCATTTTCCCCGGTGTGCGCTTTGAACGCCTGCCCGATGACGCCCGGCCGCGCCGGGTGACGCGCCGCCGCACCTCGCGCCAGATGCGCACCCTGCATCCCGAACAGACCGACCTGTAAGCGCCTCAACTTTTCGGCACCGGCCCGCAGCGGCTGTGCGCCATGATTTCCACCGCCAGCGGCCGCTGCATGGGGTCGTCCACCGGTGCCCACAGCACGGCCAAGCCGCTCTTCTGCGGGGTTGTCACCTGCCAGCCCGCCGCCGTCAGGCTTTCGCCCTCGCCGCCCGATCCCAGCATCTGTTCCAGAAGCGAGAGCCGCGGCACGATCCGCATCGTGATGCTGTTGGTGCCCGCCTGCTCGTCGGTGAGGGAATAGAACTGCTTGCCGTCGCGGCCATAGCCGGTGAGCGTCCAGTACCCGAAGGGCATGTGCGCCGTGACCGTCACCGGTCCGGCACTCACGTCATATTTGCACAGCACCACCACGCTCGAGGCGGGGTAGGCCGGAAACAGCGCCATCTGCGCTTCGGGGGCCAGCACGAAGGACTGGTTCTGCGGCAGGTCGCGGGTCTGGGCCGCCAGCGCCCGCTGGAACAGGAGCGGCGGGGCGAAGAGCACGTAGGAAATATAGGTGGCGATGGCGACCAGCAGGCCGACGCCGAGCCAGAACACGCGCCCCATCTCAGCACCCCTCGCGCTTGATCGCCGGCAGTTGCAGCGCCATGCCCTCAAGCGGCGAGCCCGCCGTGAAGTAAAGGGCGTAGCGGCCATCGCCGGGCGGACGCAGCCAGTTGCCGGGCTGGGCCCGGCGCGCCATGCGGATCACCAGATCACCATCAGCCGTGGTGACCACATCGGGCGCCGCCAGCACCGGATGGCCGGGTTTCAGGCTGCCATCTTCATTGGCCAGCGCCAGGCTCCACCAGCGCAGGCCCGCCGGCCTGCCGCTGAGCACGAAGACACAATCGCCGGTCAGCGCATTGCCCTCGTCGTCGCGGTTGCGGAAAAAACTGCGGGCATGGGCCGAAGCCGGCGGCACCGTGCCGCTGCTCAGGAAAAATCCCGCCGCGTAGGGGGCGGCATCGGTTGCCGTGGCCAGTTGCCATTCACGCCAGCCGGGATTGCCCAGCACCGGTGAACTTCCCGCCGAAGACAGGCTCCATGACGCCGCCACCAGCCCCAGGCCGACGCCGGGGGCCATGGCAGTGAGGGCGAAGTTGAGGTTGCGCATGGAAGCCTGCCACTCAGAAATTGAACAGGGGCTTTTTCTTGCGCGGTGCATCGGAACCGCGCGAACCGAACAGGCTTTCCAGGAAGCTCTTCTTCTTCCGGGCATTGGTGTTGGCCTGCGGCAGCACCAGGGTTTTCGACGCGCTGCGGCTCCGGGGCGAGACCACGGTGACCTTGCCGGGATCATTCTTGGCCGCGGGCGTCACCACCGTCACCTTGGGCTTGTCAAACAGCGAGAACATGCCCTTCAGCACATCCTCGGCCTGATCGCCGGACTGGCCCTCGCCGCTGGCCGCCGCCTCGTCCGCCGGGGTGGGTGCGGCCTGGGCCTCGGCCACGGTGTAGCTGGCATCCATGGGAATGCCGGCCAGGCCGGTGGGCGTCAGGCCCTGTTCCGCCACATCCATGATGCGCTTCCAGATCGGCGCGGGGATGAGGCCGCCCGTGACCTTGTTCATCGGCTCGAAATCATCGTTGCCCACCCAGACGCCGGTGACGTGATGGGCGGTGAAGCCGATGAACCAGGCGTCGCGATAGCTCTGGTTGGTGCCGGTCTTGCCGCCCTGCGGCGCATAACCCAGGTCGGCCCGCCGCGCCGTGCCCTGCTTCACCACGGCGCTGAGCATGACATTGAGATCGGCCACCTTCTTTTCTTCAAACGCCTGTTGCGGCGGCGGGGCGCTGGCGGCACGGCTGTAGAGCAGGTCGCCGTTGGGCTTGCGGATTTCCAGCACTGCATAGGGCTGAGCCTGCCTGCCGCCCCCGGCAAAGGTGGCATAGCCGCGCGTCAGGTCGATGAGGCTGAGCGCCGATGTGCCCAGCACCATGGGCGCCCAGGTTTCAAGCTCGGCCTGTATGCCCGCGGCATGGGCGGCCTTGATGATGGCCTTGATGCCCACGTCCTTCATCAGCCGCACCGGCACGGAATTATAGGAGTGGGCCAGCGCGCTGGTCAGCGTCACGCGGCCGGCATAGCCGCCGCTGTAGTTGCGCGGCGACCAGTTGCCATAGGACACCGGGCCGTCCACCACCATGGTGGTGGGCTTGTAGCCCGCCTGCAGGGCAGCCATGTAGACGAAGGGCTTGAAGGACGAGCCGGGCTGGCGCTGGGCATCGGTGGCGCGGTTGAACTGGCTGTCGGCATAGTTGCGCCCGCCGACGATGGCCTCCACCGCCCCCTCCGGCGTCATGGTGACCGAGGCCCCCTGGCTGAAGTTATTGGGCGGGCCCTCCACATCGACCACCTCATTGATGATCTTCTGGGCCGCGTCCTGGATCCGGCGGTTGAAGGTGGTCTTGACCTCGAGCACGAAATCGCCGGTGATGTGCTGCCGCTCCACCACATCCAGCGTGTCGCGGTAGGCCCAGTCGAGATACCAGTCGGGGCTGTCGGTCATGTCCTGCGCCACGGTGATGACCGGTGTGCGCTGGGCTTGCAGCAACTCGCCCTGGGTGATGAAGCCTGCATCCAGCATGCGGTAGAGCACCACATTGGCGCGCGCCCGCGAGGCATCCAGGTTCTGGTGCGGCGCATAGGACGTGGGGGCCTTGAACAGGCCGGCGATGACGGAGGCCTCGGTGAGATTGATGTCGCGCACCGATTTGCCGAAATAGAATTGCGAGGCAGCCTCGACCCCATAGGCGCCGCCGCCGAGATAGGAACGGTCGAGGTAGAGCTTGAGAATCTGTTCCTTGCTCAGCCGCGCCTCGATCCACAGCGACAGGAAGGCCTCATGCACCTTGCGGCGGATGGTGCGCTCCGGCGACAGGAACAGGTTCTTGGCCACCTGCTGGGTGATCGACGAACCGCCCTGGGTTGAACCCTCGTTGCGGGCATTGTGCACCACGGCGCGGAAGGTGCCGATGACATCGACGCCGAAATGGTCGAAGAAGCGCGCATCCTCGGTGGCCAGCACCGCCTGGATCAGCCGCGGCGGAATATCCTCCAGCGGAATGGCGTCATCCTGGCGGATGCCGCGCCGCCCGATCACCACGCCATCGCCATCGGTGAAGGTGATGGCATAGTCGCGGCCCCGGTTCCACACGTCGCCCGTGCCGGAGAAGGGCGGCAGGGCATAGGCCAGCAGCAGGAAGGCGAAGGCCGTGCCCAGCGTGCCCACATCATCCAGCACGTCGACGAGCAGCCGCACCGGCCCCCGGATGCGGAAGCGGTGCAGGAACGAGGCATAGGCCGACCAGCCGCGTTTCACCGCATCCCAGGCCTCGAACACGCCGGTCGACACCCGCGAGTCGAAACGCCAGAAGGCGCGGTAGAAGGGATTTCGGGTGGGAAGTTCGTTCAACGGCCTCGACCTGTGCTTGCGCTACCGGCATTACCGGCATTGCGACCAAGCCGCAAGATAAGGCGTGATCGTGGCAAAATATGGCGGCGGCTGGTAAGAAGGGTCATGGACCGAAAGCCGCCCTTCTGGGACGTGAAAAGCCTCGACGACATGTCGCGCGAGGAATGGGAGAGCCTGTGCGACGGCTGCGGCCGCTGCTGCCTGAACAAGCTGGAGGACGAGGACACGGGGAAATTCCTCTATACCCGCGCCGCCTGCAAATTGCTGGATCTGAAAACCTGCCGCTGCATGGACTATGCCAACCGCCAGGCGCTTGTTTCCGACTGCGTGGCGCTCACCCCGGAGGCGGTCCGGAGCCTGGGCTGGCTGCCGGAAACCTGCGCCTACCGCCGCCTGAAGGAGGGCCGGGGGCTCGCCTGGTGGCACCCGCTGGTGTCCGGGCGGAAGGAGACGGTATTCGAGGCGGGGATCGCAGTCCACCGCGGGGCCCGTGCCGAGGGGGGGATGCCGGCCGAGGACCTTCTCGACCACCTCTGGCGCCTGCCCAAGGCGCGGCGCAAGCCGATGAAGTGATTACGCCGGGCGCCTGATGAGGCCCGCCGCCGCGATGACCGGAGGGCTGAGGCCCGCGCCGCCCTGATCGAGATGGGCGAGAAGGGCGCGGCGCATGCGCGGCTCCCAGAAGGCGTTGATATGGGCCGCCACTTCCTTCACCGCCTCGGCCTCGCCATAGGGCGCGAAGAAACCCGCGATCTGGTTGGCCATGCGGGTCAGCGTTTCGGTTTCCGTTTCCGCCATCATGGCGTGGCTCCATCAAAAATCATCACCCCGGACTGGGCCAGCGCCGCGAGCTTCACCCGCGCCCGCGCCGCCAGTTCAAGGGCCAGCGCCGTGGGGGCCGAGACCGTGGCCAGCGCGCCGATGCCCGCCACCGCGCATTTCTGCACCAGTTCAAAGCTGCACCGGCTGGACATGAGCACGAAGCCGCCGCGCGCGCTGGTCCCCTCGCGCGCCATGGCCCCGATCAATTTGTCGAGCGCGTTGTGCCGGCCCACATCCTCGCGCGCCATGAGGATTCTGCCGTCGGCAGAACACCAGGCCGCGGCATGAACCGTGCGGTTCACCGCCCCCATGGGCTGAAAGCCGGGCAGGGCCTCATAGGCGCGGGCCACGGCCTGCGGTGAAAGTTCCGTGGGCGGAGGATTGGCGCCAGGCAGGCGGATCACGTCCGCCATGGCCGCGACGCCGCACAGGCCACAGCCGCTGCGGCCTTCCAGCCCGCGCCGCGCCAAGCGGTCCCGGTTCAGCCCGGCCTCGGGAATGGCGAGATCGACGGTGAAGCCCGCGCCCTCCGGCAGGATCAGCAGGCTGGCGATGGCGGCGGCATCGGCGACGACGCCCTCGGTCAATGCAAAGCCCGCCGCGAAATCCTCCAGATCCTGCGGCGTTGCCATCATCACGGCGAAATTCTCGCTGTTGATGAGAAAGGCGATGGGCACTTCCTCCGGCACCTGCCAGACCATGGGGCGGTCGCCCGACAGCGTGTGCAGCACGCCCTTGGCCGGAACCGAACAGGCGGGCTTGCGGCTTTTCGTGGTGAGGGGTGCGAGCTTCTTCATTGCGCCTTTGCTTCCCGGCGCGTGCTGGCCTTGCGATGCTCCGTCCACTGAGTTTGCCAGTCGGAGGCGGCGTTGGTCAGGCCCACCTGCACCGCCGTCACCTTGTATTCCGGGCAATTGGTGGCCCAGTCAGAGTAATCCGTGGTGATGACATTGGCCCCCGTCACCGGATGGTGGAAGGTGGTATAGACCACGCCCACGGGAATGCGTTCGGTGATGTGGGCGCGCAGCGTCGTGCCGCCGACGCGGCTGGTGAGCGACACCAGTTGGCCCGCGCTGATGCCGCGCACCTCGGCATCGTGGGGGTGAATTTCCAGAATGTCCTCCGGGTGCCAGGCGACATTGCCGGTGCGCCGCGTTTGCGCCCCCACGTTATATTGCGTGAGAGTGCGGCCCGTGGTGAGGATCAGCGGGTAGCGCGTGTTCGACCGTTCGGGCGTTGGCACATAATCCGTCAGCATGAAACGGCCCTTGCCGCGCACGAAGCCCTTCACATGCATGATGGGCGTGCCGTCGGGGGCGGCGTCATTGCATGGCCACTGCACCGAGCCGCGCTCGTCCAGCATTTTGAAGGACACATGGGCAAAGCCGGGGGTGAGGCGCGCGATCTCGTCCATGATCTCGGAGGAGTGGCCATAGGCCATGGGATAGCCCATGGCGCTGGCCAGTTCTGAAACCGCCTGCCATTCGTGCTTGCCGGATTGGGGCGCCATGCAGGGCCGCACCCGGTTGATGCGGCGTTCGGCATTGGTGAAGGTGCCGTCCTTTTCCAGGAAGCTCGTGCCCGGCAGGAAGACATGGGCATAGGCCGCCGTTTCGTTGAGAAACAGGTCCTGCACCACCACGCAGTCCATGGCGGCAAGGCCCGCCGTCACATGCTGGGTGTTGGGATCGGACTGGGCGATGTCCTCGCCCTGGATGAAGATGCCCTTGAAGGAGCCATCCACCGCCGCCGCCAGCATGTTGGGGATGCGCAGGCCCGGTTCGGGGTCGAGCGTCACGTTCCAGTCGCGCTCGAATGTTCCGCGCACGGAGGAATCGGAAATGTGCCGGTAGCCCGCCAGTTCATGCGGGAAGGAGCCCATGTCGCAGGAGCCCTGCACATTGTTCTGGCCGCGCAGCGGGTTCACCCCCACGCCTTCGCGCCCGATGTTGCCGGTGAGCATGGCGAGATTGGCCATGCCCATGACCATGGTGGTGCCCTGGCTGTGTTCGGTGACGCCGAGGCCGTAATAGATGGCGCCATTGCCGCCGGTGGCATAGAGCCGGGCGGCGGCGCGCACCTCGGCCGCGGGCACCCGGGTGATATGTTCAACCGCCTCCGGCGCGTGGCGTGGGTCGGAGATGAAATCGGCCCAGCGCGCGAATTCCGCCAGGTCGCAGCGCTCGGCGATGAAGGACGTGTTGTCCAGCCCCTCCGTCAGGATGACATGGGCCAGCGCATTGATGATGGCCACATTGGTGCCGGGGAGAAGGGCGAGATGGTGGACCGCCTGAACGTGGGGCGAGCGCACCATGCCGGTCTCGCGCGGATCGACCACGATGAGTTTCGCCCCCTGGCGGATGCGCTTCTTCAGCCGCGAGGCAAAGACCGGGTGGCCATCGGTGGGGCTGGCGCCGATGACCAGAATGACGTCAGCCTTGTCCACCGATTTGAAATTCTGCGTGCCGGCCGAGGTGCCGAAGGTTTTCGACAGGCCGTAGCCGGTGGGCGAATGGCAGACGCGGGCGCAGGTATCCACATTGTTCACGCCAAAGGCGGCGCGCACCATTTTCTGCACGGCGAAGACTTCCTCGTTGGTGCAGCGCGACGAGGTGATGCCGCCGATGGCGCCCATGCCATATTTCTTCTGGATGTCCTTGAAGCGGCTGGCCGCGAAACCGATGGCCTCGTCCCATGTGACTTCGCGCCACGGGTCGGTCGTCCGTTCACGGATCATCGGCGTGGTGATGCGGTCCTGGTGCGTGGCATAGCCCCAGGCGAAGCGGCCCTTCACGCAGGAGTGGCCCTCGTTGGCCCCGCCATCCTTGTGGGGCACCATGCGGATCACTTCGTCGCCGCGCATTTCCGCCTTGAAGGAACAGCCGACGCCGCAATAGGCGCAGGTGGTCAGCACCGTGTGTTCCGGCTGGCCGCGCGCGATGACGCTATTCTCCATCAGCGTGGCGGTGGGGCAGGCCTGCACGCAGGCCCCGCAGGATACACATTCCGAGGCAAGGAAGCCTTCGTCCTGCCCCGCGGCGATCTGTGAGTCGAAGCCCCGGCCATCGACGGTGAGCGCGAAGGTGCCTTGCACTTCCTCGCAGGCCCGGACACAGCGCAGGCAGACGATGCATTTGGCCGGGTCGAAGGTGAAATAGGGATTGGTGGAATCCTTGGGCTTGTAGGAAGCGTTGACCGCGCCATCGGACGTGCGGGCCGCGATGTGGTTCTTGCCCTCGAAACCGTAGCGCACCTCGCGCAGGCCCACGGCCCCGGCCATGTCCTGCAATTCGCAATCGCCGTTCGCTGAACAGGTGAGGCAGTCCAGCGGATGGTCGGAGATGTAGAGTTCCATGACGCCGCGGCGCAAGTGCAGCAGGCGGTCGGATTGGGTTTTGACCTTGAGGCCTTCGGCGACCGGCGTGGTGCAGGAGGCAGGTGTGCCCTTGCGCCCTTCGATCTCGACGATGCACAACCGGCAGGAGCCGAAGGGTTTCACCATGTCGGTGGCGCAGAGCTTGGGGATCTGGGTGCCCAGTTCCATGGCGGCGCGCATGATGGAGGTGCCCTCCGGCACGGTGACCGGCTGGCCGTCGATCTCCAGGGTCACCATGGTGGTGGCCTGGGCCGGGGGCGTTCCGAAATCGGTTTCCTTGAGGAGGGTCATGGGCGGCGCTCCTATTCGGCAGCCTTGGCTGCGGGCTGGAAATCTTCCGGGAAATGCTTGAGGGCGGAGAGGACGGGCATGGGCGTGAGCCCGCCCATGGCGCAGAGAGAGGCATCGGTCATGGTCTGGCACAGGTCGGTGAGCAGGGCGAGATTGGCGGAGGAGTTGTCACCCTTGCGGATGCGGTCAATCACCTCGACGCCGCGCTGCGAACCGATGCGGCAGGGGGTGCATTTGCCGCAAGATTCTATGGCGCAGAATTCCATGGCGAAGCGTGCCTGTTGCCCCATGTCCACCGTGTCGTCGAAGACCGTGATGCCGCCGTGGCCGAGCATGGCCGAAGCCCCGGCGAAGGCCTCGTAATCGAGAGGAGTGTCGAGGGCGGAGGCCGGGAGATAGGCTCCGAGCGGGCCGCCCACCTGCACCGCGCGGATGGGGCGGCCCGAGGCCGTGCCGCCGCCGAAGTCATTGATCAGTAAACGGAGCGTTGCGCCGAAGGGCAATTCCACGAGGCCGCCGTGCTTGACATTGCCGGCAAGCTGGAAGGGCAGCGTGCCGCGCGACCTGCCCATGCCGAGGGCGGCATAGGCCGTGCCGCCCCTGGCCAGAATGTCCGGCACGGCGGCGAAGCTCAGCACATTGTTGATGACGGTGGGCTTGCCGAAGAGACCTTCCAGCGCCGGGATGGGCGGCTTCGTCCGGACCATGCCGCGCTTGCCCTCCAGGCTTTCCAGCATGGCGGTTTCCTCGCCGCAGATATAGGCGCCGGCCCCAGTGCGGATGTGAAGCGTGAAGGAATGCTCCGTGTCCTGAATGGTTTTTCCAAGATAGCCGCCCAGCGTGGCGAGTTCCACGGCGCGCGCCATGGTGGCGATGGCCTGGGGATATTCCGAGCGGATGTAAAGGTAGCCTTCACGCGCACCCACGGCGATGGCGGCGATGGTCATGCCCTCGATCAGCAGGAAGGGATCGCCCTCCATCAGCATGCGGTCGGCAAAGGTGCCGCTGTCGCCCTCGTCGGCGTTGCAGCAGATGTATTTCGCGTCACCCGGGGCGTCCAGAACGGTTTGCCACTTGATGCCCGCAGGGAAGCCGGCGCCCCCGCGCCCACGCAGGCCCGAGGCCGTGACCTCGGCCACGATGTCGGCGGGGGATTTCTTCAGTGCCGCTGCAAGGCCGGCATAACCGCCCTGTGCCCTGTAGTCGGCAAGCGACAGGGGATCGGCGAGGCCGCAGCGGGCGAAGGTGAGGCGATGCTGGTTTTTCAGGAAGGGAATGGCGGCGGTGGGGCCAAGGGCCAGGGCGTGCTGGCCGCCCTCATGAAATTTTGCCGCGAAGAGGGAGGCAACATCGGCGGGCGTGACGGGGCCATAGGCGAGACGGCCCTGCGGTGTTTCCACTTCCACCAGCGGTTCGAGCCAGGCCAGCCCGCGCGAACCGTTGCGCACGACCTCGATGTCGAGCTTGCGCGCCCTGGCTTCGGCGGCCATGGCTGCCGCCACGGCATCGCCATCGAGCGCCAGGGCAAAGCTGTCGCGCGGCACGAAGACCCGGATCATGACGTGATCTCCGCCAGAAGGTTTTCGAGGCGCTTGCCCTCGGCCCTGGCATGCAGCCTGCCGTCCACCATGAGGTTGGGGCCGATGGCGCAGAGGCCGAGGCAATAGACCGCTTCCAGCGTGACCGAGCCGTCGGGAGCGGTTTCCCCGGTCCTGATCTTGAGGCGCTGCTCCAGCCGCGCCTCGGTGGCGCGGGCACCGCGCGCCTGGCAGGCCTCAGCCCGGCACACCTTCACCACATGGCGGCCCGCGGGCTGGCGGCGGAAGTCGTGATAGAAGCTGATGACGCCGAAGACCTCTGCCCGCGACCGGTTGAGCGTCTGGGCCAGCGGCGCAATGACCGCATCCGGCACGAAGCCCAGCCGGTGCTGGATCTCGTGCAGCATTTCCAGCAGAGCATCGGGGCGGTTGCCGTGCTGGGCGGCGATGGCGAGGGCCGTGTCCACGGCGGGGGTGGGGGGCTTCTGGCTCATGGCTCCTAAATAACGGCATCTTGCGCCGTTCGCCAATCACGTGCGGCTGTCCGCGATGTGATTGCGGCATGGGCCGGAAAAAGAAAATTCCTTAACTAGGAAAATAGTCCTTGACAGCGCACGGTGTCTGGGGCATAAGGGGGCATACTCCACACATGGGTCAAGAGATGACGGACAAGGGTTCCGGGCCGGAAGCGCCCGATCCGCTGGCCGCCGCGCGCGCTGATTATGAAAATCCGGCGACGGATCTGAAATCAGTGGCGGGGCGCTTCGGCGTTGGCGTTGCGGCTTTGGTGCGCCACGCCAAGGCGAGCGGCTGGCGGCTGCGCGGTGACAAAAAGAAAGCCACGGCGCGGCGTGAAAAACGCGAAACCGCGCGCCAGACCATAGCCCGCTTGCGCGACCTCGTGCAGCGGCGGCTGACGCAACTCGAAAGCCAGCTCGATGCCATCGGCGAGGATGTGCAGGCGATTGCCAGCGAGCGCGATCTGCGCGCCATGAACACGCTGGTCCGCACCCTGGAAAAGGTTCTGGAACTTGAGCGCGACGAACGGAAGCGGCGGGGAGCGGCCCGCAAACAGGCCAGGACCTTTAATGACGCCGGGCGTGAGGAACTTGCGCGCCGCCTTGCGGCTCTTCACCGCGAATGGCAGGCCGAAGAGGCTGGCGCTGGCCCTGCCGGGCCGGGACGTGACGGAGGCGAACCGTGACTGGCGCTATTGGGCGCGGGTGGGCCAGCAGCTGCCGCCGGATGATGCGGGCTGGCGCTGCTGGCTGATCCTCGGCGGGCGCGGCGCGGGCAAGACGCGCGCCGGGGCCGAATGGGTGCGGGCCATTGCCCTTGGCCTGTGGGAGCCGAACCTGCCGCGCTGTGAGCGCATTGCCATTGTGGGCCCCACCTTTGACGAGGCTCGCGCCGTGATGATCGAGGGCAAGAGCGGGCTGCTGGCCATTCACCAGCCCGACGAGCGGCCCAGGTTTGAACCGTCCAAGCGCCTGCTGACCTGGCCCAATGGCACGGTGGCGCAGGTGTTTTCTGCCGCCGAGCCCGAGGGTCTGCGCGGGCCGCAATTTGACGCCGCCTGGTGCGACGAACTGGCGAAGTGGCCCAAGGCCGAGGATGCCTGGATGAATTTGCAGATGGCGCTGCGGCTGGGGACGCGGCCCGTGGCCGTGGTGACGACCACGCCCCGGCCCATGGCGCTGCTGAAGAAATTGCTGAATGATCCGGCGACGGCGACGACGCGGACCCGGACCATGGATAATGCCGCCCATCTGGCGGAGAGCTTCCTGAGCGATGTGACGGCGCGCTATGGCGGCACGCGGCTGGGCCGACAGGAACTGGAGGGCGAACTCATCGAGGATGATCCCGACGCGCTGTTTGCGCGGGCGGTGATCGAGCGGGCGCGGGTGCGCAACGCGCCGGAGATGACGCGCGTGGTGGTGGCGGTGGACCCGCCCGCGGGCGACGGACGCGGCGGCAATGCCTGCGGCATTGTCTGTGCCGGTCTGGGTGCCGATGGCCGCTGCTATGTGCTGGATGATGCGACCATTGCCGGGGCAAGCCCGGCGAAGTGGGCGGCGCGCGTGGTGGCGCTTTATCACGCCCGGGCAGCAAGCCGCGTGGTGGCCGAGGTCAACCAGGGCGGAGCCATGGTGGAAGCGGTGATCCGCGAATGTGATGCCGATGTGGCCTTTACCCGCGTCCACGCCACGCGCGGCAAGGTGGCCCGCGCCGAGCCGGTGGCGGCCTTATATGAACAGGGCAGGGTGAGCCATGTGGGATTGTTTGCGGACCTTGAGGACCAGATGTGTCAGCGCCTGGAAAAGGGCGCGAAAAGCCCTGACCGGGTGGACGCCCTGGTGTGGGCCGTGACCGAACTGATGCTGAAGCGCAAGGCCGAGCCCAAGGTCAGGGTGATTTGAGGGTGCCTTCCTTTTACTCTCCTTCTCCTTCTCCCCCCTCACCCTCCCACGCCTGACGGCGTGGGCCCCAACCCTCTCCCCGCAAGCGGGGAGAGGGAATTTATGGGGCCTCGGTTCGGGCGGGGAGAGGGAATTTAAGGGAGCCGACCTGGCAGGCGGGGAGAGGGAATTTATGGGGCCTCGGTTCGGGCGGGGAGAGGGAATTTATGGGGCCTCGGTTCGGGCGGGGAGAGGGAATTTATGGGGCCTCGGTTCGGGCGGACGAGGGAGTTGTCGGGATGCCTTCTGTCGCGGGCCGGGTGAGGGAGCTCAAGGGAGCCGTTGTGCTGACGAACAGAGAAAAGGAACCAGATGTTTGAAGCATTGAAACAGCGCCTCGCCGGCAAGGCGTCGGCGGCGGCGCCGCTGGTGGCCTTGCACATGGCGGGTCGGCCGCAATGGACGCCGCGCAATTATGCGGCGCTGGCGCGCGAGGGTTTTGCCGCCAATGTCATCGGCTATCGCTGTGTGCGCATGGTGGCGGAGGCGGCGGCTTCCATTCCGCTCATGGTCTTTGCCGATGGCGCGGAGGTTTCCGACCATCCGGTGAAGGCCCTGATTGCGCGCCCCAACGATGGCCAGAGCGGGCGCGAGTTCTTCGAGAGCCTCTATGGCTTCCTGCTGGTGGCGGGCAATGCCTATGCCGAGGCGGTGCTGATCGACGGCGCGCCGCGCGAGCTTTATGTGCTGCGGCCCGACCGGATGAAGATCGTGCCGTCGCGCCAGGGCTGGCCGGAGGCGTTTGATTATTCCGTGAACGGAACACATGTCCGGCTGGCGCGCCAGCAGGTACTGCATGTGAAGCTGTTCAACCCGCTCGATGACTTCTATGGCCAGTCGCCATTGGAGGCGGCCCAGCGCGCGCTTGACACGCATAACGCGGCGGCGGCGTGGAACAAGTCCATGCTTGACAATGCCGCGCGGCCTTCGGGCGCGCTGGTCTTCACCGGCGGCGACGGGCAACTCACCCAGGAGCAATTTGACCGGCTGAAGCGCGAACTCGACGCCAATTATCAGGGCGCGGCCAATGCCGGACGGCCCATGGTGCTGGAAGGCGGGCTGGACTGGAAGGAAATGGGCTATAGCCCTCGGGAGATGGATTTCATCGCCGCCAAGGATGGCGCGGCGCGCGAGGTGGCGCTTGCCTTTGGCGTGCCGCCCATGCTGCTCGGGATTCCGGGTGACAACACCTTTGCCAATTACGCCGAAGCCAACCGCACCTTCTGGCGCCAGACGGTGGTGCCCCTGACGGGGCGCGTGCTGGAAGCGCTGGCCCATTGGCTTGCACCGCACTTCGGTGCGGTTTCCATCGTGCCGGATCTCGATCAGGTGGAGGCCTTGGCGGCGGACCGTGACGGCCTGTGGGCCAGGCTGGAGAAGGCGGGCTTCCTGTCGGACGACGAGAAGCGCGAGGCCGTGGGCTACGGGCCGAAGGTGGCCTGAGCCAGCCGGGGTTCTTCCTCCCCCCTCACTCTCCCACGCCTGACGGCGTGGGCCCCAACCCTCTCCCCGCAAGCGGGGAGAGGGAGTTTTTGGAACGCCTCGGTTCAGGCGGGGCGAGGGAATTAGGCCAGCCCTTTGCCGCGTGCGGGGAGAGGGAGTTTTTGGAAGGCCTCGGTTCAGGCGGGGCGAGGGAATTAGGCCAGCCCTTTGCCGCGTGCGGGGAGAGGGAGTTTTTGGAAGGCCTCGGTTCAGGCGGGGCGAGGGAATTTTTGGACATTTCCTGCCGCGGGCGGGGTATTCAATAAAAGGAAAACCACTGATGGCGGGTGTGAAAACACCGGAACGGCCGGTTGCGGCTGTTGCCGGGTCGGGTGTGTTTGTGGGTTATGCCAGCCTGTTTGGCCGGCGTGATGGCGCGGGCGACATTGTGCTGCCGGGGGCCTTCACCGCGAGCCTGAGGCGGCGCGGGGCCGGCGATATCCGCATGCTGTTTCAGCACGATGCCACCGAGCCCGTGGGCACCTGGCTTGACATCCGTGAAACCGCGCGCGGGCTTTATGTGCGCGGCCGCCTCGACCGCAATGTGCAGCGCGGCCGGGAGCTGGCCTCGCTCTTGGAATCGGGCGGGCTTGATGGCCTGTCCATCGGCTTCAAGACGGTGAAGGCCAGGCGCGATGCCACGCGGGCCGCCCGCCTTCTGACCGAAATCGACCTCTGGGAAATCTCGCTCGTCACCTTCCCCATGCTGGAAGGGGCGCGCGTGAGTGCCGTGAAGCAGGCGCATGTGGCGCGGGCCGAGGCCCTGTTCCGGCTGTGATTGAGCACCATTCACCATCATTCAAGGAGCAAGCAGGATGGATGTGACGCAAGGACTGGAAACCAAGGTGGCGGGCGGCGACGACGGCGGCCTCGACCAGATCATGACGGCCTTCGAGGCCTTCAAGGAGGCGAACGACGAGCGCCTGGCGCAGATCGAAAAACGCATGAGCGCCGATGGCGTGACCGCCGACAAGGTGGAGCGCCTGTCGCGCCATCTCGACGAACTGACGCTGAAGGCCAGGCGCCCGGTGCTGGGCGGAGCGGCCCCCGCCGAACCCTCCGAGCACAAGAAGGCCTTTGAGGCCTATGTGCGCAAGGGCGAGAGCGCCGGTCTGTTTGACATCGAGTCCAAGTCCATGTCGGTGGCGGTGAATGCGGACGGCGGCTATCTCGTGCCGGCCGAGACCGAAGCCGAGATTGGCCGCCTGATGTCCAAGGCTTCCGCCATCCGCGCCATTGCCGATGTGCGTCAGGTTTCGACCATGCTTTACAAGAAGCCCTTCGCCACCACGGGCGCGGCGGCGGGCTGGGTGGGTGAAACCGCGGTGCGGCCCGAGACGGCGGCCAACACGCTGGCCGAATTGCAGTTCCCGGCCATGGAGCTTTACGCCATGCCGGCGGCCACCCAGGCGCTGCTCGACGACAATGCCGTGAACCTCGACCAGTGGATTGCCCAGGAGGTGGAGACGGTCTTCGCCGAGCAGGAATCGGAAGCCTTCGTGACCGGCGACGGCGTGGCCCGGCCCAAGGGCTTCATGAACTACACCAAGGTGGCCCAGAGCGGCTGGAGCTGGGGCAAGACCGGCTATATCACCACCGGCGTGTCCGGCGGCTTTGCCGCCTCCGGCGCCTCCGATGCGCTGGTTGATCTCATCTACAGCCTGAAGGCGGGCTATCGCCAGAACGGCACCTTCGTCATGAGCCGCGCCACCCAGGCGGCCATCCGCAAGCTGAAGGATAGCCAGGGCCATTACCTCTGGCAGCCCGCCGCCACGGCGGACGGTCAGGCCAGTCTCATGAACTTCCCGGTGGTGGAGAGCGAGCACATGCCGGATATCGCGGCGGATGCCCATGCGCTGGCCTTTGGCGATTTCCGCCGTGGCTATCTCATCGTCGATCGCGTCGGGGTGCGCCTGTTGCGCGATCCCTATTCCGCCAAGCCCTATGTGCTGTTCTACACGACCAAGCGCGTGGGCGGCGGCATTCAGGACTTCGACGCCATCAAGACGCTGAAGTTCGGCACGGCGTAAGCGCGGCACCACCGGCACTGAGCCCAGCCCCCCCCCCCCCCCCCCCCCCCGCCGCCGGGCCCCCCCCCCCCTCCCGTTGCTGGCGCAACGGGCCCCACCCCTCTCCCCGCCAGCGGGGAGAGGGAAAGTGCCGATCCTCTCTCCTCCAGCGGGGAGAGGGAAAGGGCAAGCGCGATGCTGCGCGGAAAGTGCCGTCCGTCTCCCCGTCAGCGGGGAGACGGGCGCTGAAGACCACGGGTTTTCACAAGGATAATTCATGCCCCAGATTTTGACTGTCCCGGCGCTGGCGGAGCCTCTGCCGCTGGCGCTGGTAAAGTCCCACCTGCGCCTCACCCATGACGACGAGGACGAAACCCTGACCCGGCTCATGGCCGCAGCGCGGCGCGTGGTTGAAAGCCGCACGGGTCTTTCGCTGGTGGCGGAAGGCTGGTCCCTGTTCCTCGACCGCTGGCCGCCGGATGGCGTGGTGCCCCTGCCGCGTTATCCGGTGATCGCGGTCAGCCGGGTGCTGGTGCATGGTGAGGAGGCGGCGGCGGAGATTGATCCCGCCCATTACTGGCTCGACCGGGCATCCCGGCCCTGTCGGCTGGTGATGCGGGCGGGGCGCGCTCTGCCGCCGCCGGGCCGGGCGGTGAACGGCATCGACATTGCCTTCACCGCCGGTTTCGGCGAGACGGCGGCGGAGGTACCCGCCGATCTCACCGAGGCCATGCTGCTGATGATCGGACAATGGTATGCCCATCGCGGCGACGAGGACTTCGCACCATCGCTGCAGGCCGCCGCCATCCTCCATCAGTTCCGCGAGGTGCGCCTGTGACCGACCCTGCCTTTGCCTTGACCGCGGCCATGCGGGCGCGGCTTCTGGACCATGCGCCGGTGCTGGCGCTGCTCGGCGGTGGCCATGTCTTTGACGAGCGCCCGCGCGGCGCCAATCCGCCCTACGTGGCATTTGTTGCCCATGAGACCCGCGACTGGTCGGTGCAGGACGCGAAGGCGCACGAGCATTTCGTGACGCTGGAGGCCATGACCCAGCGCCGCAGCCGGGCCGATGCGCAAGCCCTGGCGAGCGCCATCGAGCAGGCGCTGGACAATGCGGCGCTGCCGCTGGATGGCCATGCGCTGGTCAATCTGCGTTTGATTTTCTGGAGCGTGGCGCGCGCCCGCAATTCCGAAAACTATGCCGCGACGCTGCGTTTTCGCGCCGCCACCGAACCTCTGTCCTGATAGGGAGTGACTCATGACCGCGCAAAAGGGCCGCGATCTTCTGTTGAAACTTGATGCCGCGGGCACTGGCAGCTTTGCCACCGTGGCGGGCCTGCGCAGCAATGCGCTGGCCTTCAATGCCGCCGCCGTTGATGTGACCGATCAGGAAAGCGCCGGGCAATGGCGCGAGCTTCTGGCCGGGGCGGGCCTGAAGACCGCGACCATCAAGGGCCAGGGAATTTTCAAGGATGCCGCCTCGGACGCGCTGATGCGCGAGATTTTCTTCAGTGGGCGGATTGTGTCCTGGCAGGTGGTGGTGCCGGACTTCGGCACCGTCACCGGCCCCTTCCAGATCACCGCGCTGGAATTCACCGGGCGGCATGATGGCGAGGTGAGCTTTGATCTGGCGCTGGAATCGGCCGGTGCCTTGACCTTTGCGGCGCTCTGACCATGGCCAATCATCACCGTGGCGAGATTGCCGCCGAACTCGGCGGCGAGACGCGCACCCTGTGCCTGACCCTGGGGGCGCTGGCGGAGATCGAGGCCGCCTATGGCGGGGCTGATCTTCTGGCCATTGCCGAACGCTTCGAGGGCGGCAGGATTGCCGCGAGCGATGCCATCCGCATCATCGGAGCGGGCCTGCGCGGGGCGGGCGCGACGGTGAGCGACGACGAGGTGGCGCGCATGAGTGTGGCCGGCGGCGCGGCGGGCTACATGGCCATCGTGGCCCGGCTTCTGACCGCGACCTTCAACCCGGAGGGCGTGGCCCCGGGAAACGGGTGAGCGCCGCCGGAGAAAAGTTTCCCTGGCGGCGCGTGATGTTTCTCGGTCTCGGCGTCTTGCGCCTGACGCCGCAGGCATTCTGGCGTGTGACCCTGTGCGAGCTGGCGGCGGCCCTGGGCGAGGGCGCGACCCCTCTGGCGCGGACGCGCTTCGCTGAACTGATGCAGGAGTTTCCCGACCATGGCCAATGATACCACCTCCAGCGATGGCATGCTGACGCAGGCCGAGGCCTTGCAGGCGGAGATGGCGAGCCTCAACCGGCTGGCCGACTCCTTCGGGGTCAAGATGGTGAATGCCTTCGCCGGGGCCATCGTCCATGGCCGCAAATTCTCCGATGTCCTGCGCGGGTTGGCGTTGTCGCTGTCGCAACAGGCCCTGAGCGCCGCGCTGAAGCCCCTGGGCAATCTGCTGGGGTCGCTCATTCCCAATGCCCACGGCAACGTGATTTCGGCAGGCCGCGTGCAGCCCTTTGCGGCGGGAGGGATTGTCAACAGTCCCGTGCTGTTTCCTTTGCGCGGCGGCGCGGGGCTGATGGGCGAGGCCGGACCCGAGGCCATCATGCCGCTGGCGCGCGGCAGCGACGGCAAGCTGGGCCTCAGGGTGAATGGCGGGGCGGGCCCCGCTGTGACGGTGAACATCACGACGCCAAACCCCCAGGCCTTCGAGCAGTCGCAGACCCAGGTGGCGGCATTGGTGGCGCGGGCCGTGGCGCGCGGCCAGAGGAACATGTGACATGAGCTTTGATGATGTGCGCTTTCCCACCGCCATTGCGCGCGGTGCCGTGGGCGGGCCGGAGCGGCGCACCGACATTGTAACCACGGCCTCGGGCCGCGAGGAGCGCAATGGCCGCTGGGCCGAGTCGCGCCGCCGCTATAACGCGGGCTTTGGCCTGGCGTCCCTCAACGACATTGAAGCCGTGGTAGCCTTCTTCGAGGAACGGCGCGGACGGCTGCATGCCTTCCGCTTCAAGGACCATGCCGACTTCAAATCCTGCGTGCCTCTGGCCACGCCCGCGGCCACCGACCAGGTGATCGGCACGGGCGATGGAGTGACCAGGGTTTTCCAGCTGGTAAAACGCTATGGCACGGGACTGCGCGACCACGCCCGCGCCATCACCGCGCCGGTGACGGGCACGGTGGTGGTGGCGGTGGATGGCGCGGTGCAGGCGGCGACTGTCGATCATCTGACCGGCGTGGTGACATTGGCCACCGCGCCGCCGCCCGGGGCCGTGGTCAGCGCCGGTTTTGAATTCGATGTGCCGGTGCGCTTCGACACCGACCGCATCAGCATTTCGCTGTCGCAATTTCAGGCCGGGGAGATCCCCGACATTCCGCTGGTCGAGGTCAAGCCATGAGAGTGCTGCCGCCGGGGCTTCAGGCCCATCTCGACAGCGGGATCACCACGCTGTGCCATTGCTGGCGTCTGACCCTGCGGTCGGGCGAGGCCATGGGCTTCACCGACCACGACCGCGATCTCACCTTTGATGGCGTGACCCATGAGGCCGCCGCAGGCTTCACCGCGAGCGAGATGGAAAGCGCCACGGGCTTCGCCGTGGACAACATGACCGCCGCCGGGGCGCTGTCGTCGCAGCGGCTGGATGCGGCGCGGCTCTCCGCCGGGGATTTCGATCATGCCCGGATCGCGGTGTGGCGCGTGAACTGGCAGGATGTGAGCCAGCGCCTGTTGCTGCGGGCGGGACATCTGGGCGAGGTGAGCCACGGGCCATCGGGCTTCCGGGCCGAATTGCGCGGGCCGGCCCACCTGCTCGGCCAGACTCGGGGCCGACTTTATCATTACAGTTGCGATGCCGTGCTGGGCGATGGCCGCTGCGGCGTCGACCGCGACGCGGCGGCTTTTTGTGGTCAGGGCACCATCGTGGCCGTGCTCGATGAGGCGCTGGTGCAGGTGGCCGGTGTGGCGGATTTTGCCGCGGGCTGGTTCAGCCGGGGCACATTGCACTGTGTCAGCGGCGGCAATGCCGGGAAGGTGCTGGAGGTGAAGAGCCATCGGCTGGCGGGCGGTCTGGCGCAGGTGAGCCTGTGGCAGGCACCGGGCCAGCCCTTTGCCACGGGTGATGGCGTGATCCTGCGCGCCGGGTGCGACCGGCAATTCGCCACCTGCCGCGACCGCTTTGCCAATGCCGTCAACTTTCGCGGCTTCCCCCACATGCCCGGCAATGACTTCGTCATGGCCTCGGCCCGCAGCGACGGCAGCAATGATGGCCAGAGTCTGAACCGCTGAGGGTCTCATGGATAATGATCGGATTGTGCGCCTCGCCCGGGGCTGGCTCGGCACGCCCTATGCCCATCAGGCCAGCCTGAAGGGTGTAGGCTGCGATTGTCTCGGTCTCCTTCGCGGGGTGTGGCGCGAGGCCTATGGCACGGAGCCGGAAGCGCCGCCGCCCTATGCGCCCGACTGGGCCGAGGCGGGGGCCGACGACCTGCTGCGGGCGGCGGGGGAGCGACACCTCATCGCCGTTGATCCGGCAGAGATCGGTCCCGGCGCGGTTCTGCTGTTTCGCTGGCGGCCCCACTTGCCAGCCAAGCATGCCGCCATCGCCGTCTCTCCCAGCCGCATGATCCATGCCCAGGAGGGCGCCGTGGTGAGCGAGGTGGCCCTGAGCCCCTGGTGGCGGCGGCGCCTTGCCCATGTCTTTCGTTTTCCGGAGAGGGATGCCTGATGGCCACCGTCGTTTTGCAGATTGCCGGGGCGGCCATCGGCACCATGCTGGGCGGGCCGGTCGGCGGCATGATCGGCCGCGCCGCCGGGGCCATTGCCGGCAGCTTTGTCGACAATGCCCTCTTCGGCAGGGCCAGCCGCAGTCAGGGGCCGCGCCTCGACAGCCTGCGTGTCATGAGTTCGGAGGAGGGGGCGGCGATTCCCCGCCTCCATGGCCGCATGCGGATTGCCGGGCAGGTGATCTGGGCCACCGAGCTGGAAGAGGTGAGCACCACCCAGACACAGAAGGCGTCGGCCAAGGGGGGGCCCAAGGCCAGGACCACCACCTACAGCTATTACGGCAATTTCGCCGTAGGCCTGTGCGCGGGCGAGATTGCCCGCATCGGCCGGGTCTGGGCCGATGGTAGCGAGATCGATCTCGACCGCTTCACCACGCGGCTTTATCCGGGCACGGAGGATCAGCAGCCCGACAGTCTCATCAGCGCCAAGGAGGGAGCGGAGAATGCGCCCGCCTATCGTGGACTGGCCTATATCGTCTTCGAGCGCCTGCCGCTGGCCGACTTCGGCAACCGCCTGCCGCAATTGTCCTTCGAGGTCATCAAGCCCGTGGCGGGAGGTGCGGCGGAGAGCGTTGCCGGGCTGGTCATCATCCCCGGTGCGACCGAGTTCGGCTATGACACCACGCCGGTAAGCCGCACCCTGGGACCGGGGCAGAGCGCCAGCGAGAATGCCCATCTGTCGGCCGGGCGCAGCGACTGGAGCCTGTCGCTGGATGAGGCGCAGGCCACCTGTCCGAACCTGCGCCATGTCTCGCTCACCGTGGCCTGGTTTGGCGATGACCTGCGCTGCGGCCACTGCCGCCTCAGGCCGGGGGTGGACAATGCCGTGAAGGTGACGACGCCGGAGAGCTGGGCCGTGGCGGGCCTGACCCGCAGCACCGCCCATCTCATCAGCACGGTGGCAGGTGCCCCGGCCTTTGGCGGCACGCCCGCCGATGCCGCGGTCATTCGCGCCATTCAGGACGCCCGGGCGCGCGGGCTGAAGGTGATGATGAATCCCTTCATTCTGATGGACATTCCCGCGGGCAACACCCTGCCGGACGCCAGCGGGGCCATGGGCCAGCCGCCCTATCCCTGGCGCGGGCGCATCGGCCTGGCGCTGGCTCCCGGCCTGCCCGGCACCACCGACAAGACCGCGGCGGCGGCCAGCGAGGTGGCGGCCTTCGTGGGCACCGCCTCCGCCATCCATTATCCCGTGAACGGAACAACTGTCGCCTATGCCGGCCCCGCCGAATGGTCCTATCGCCGCATGGTCCTGCACATGGCAGCACTGGCCAGGGCGGCGGGCGGGGTTGATGCCTTTGTCATCGGCAGCGAATTGCGCGGGCTGACCACCATCCGCAGCGCCGCCAGCACCTATCCCTTCGTGACGGCGCTGGTGGCGCTGGCCGCCGAGGTGCAGCAAATGCTGCCCGATGCCAGGTTGACCTATGGCGCGGACTGGAGCGAATACTGGGGCCATCAGCCCGGAGATGGCACCGGCGACCGCCTGTTCCACCTCGATCCGCTCTGGGCCGCGCCGGAAATCGCGGCGGTGGGGATCGACAATTATTTCCCCCTGAGCGACTGGCGTGACGGCGTGAGCCATCTCGACCGTGAGGCGGGTTTCCGCAGCCCCCATGATCCGGCCTATCTGGAACAGGGCATCACCGGCGGCGAGGGCCATGACTGGTATTATGCCAGCCCCGCTGACCGCGCGGCGCAGCGCCGGACGCCCATCCGCGATGCGGCCCTGGGCAAGGACTGGGTGTTCCGGCCCAAGGATCTCCTGGGCTGGTGGAGCAACGCGCATCATGACCGGCCCGGCGGGGTGGAAGCGGCGGCCCCCACCGCCTGGGTGCCGCAGTCCAAGCCCATCTGGTTCACCGAGGCGGGTTGCCCCGCCATCGACAAGGGTGCCAATCAACCCAACCAGTTCTTCGACGCCAAGTCCGCCGAGAGCGGCCTGCCGTGGTTTTCGTCGGGCGAACGCGACGACCTGATCCAATACCGGTATGCCGAGGTTCTGAACGGCTTCTGGGCGCGGGCGGGCGCGCATAATCCGGTCTCGGCCCACTACGGCGGCACCATGGTGGATGCCAGCCGGATTTACCTCTGGTGCTGGGATGCACGGCCCTATCCCGCCTTTCCGGCGCTTGCCGATGTCTGGAGCGACAGCGCCAACTATGCCCGCGGCCATTGGCTGAACGGCCGGCTGGGGGCGGTTGATTTTGGCCGCCTCATTGCCGAAGTGGCGGCGGATCATGGCCTGCCGCCGGTGGCGGTGGAGGGCGTTCATGCCCTCATCGACGGCTTGGTGCTGGACCGGCCCATGAGCGGACGCGAGGCGCTGGAGGAACTGCTGGCGGGCTTTGCCATCGACGCGGTGGAGCGCGGCGAGAGCATGGCCTTCCGTGGCCGCGCCCTGGCCACGGGCCCGGATGTGTCGCGCGCTGATCTGGTGGAGGAGGAGGGGCGCGAGCTTTTCACCCTGACCCGCACGCAGGAGACAGACCTGCCGCTTGCCCTGCGCCTGGCCTATGCCGAATCCGGCCTCGATTATCGTTCCGCCGTGGTGCGGGCCGAGCGCCAGGGCGTGGCCAGCGCCCGCGAGGTGACGCTGTCCATGCCCTGCGCCCTGCGCCAGGGCCTGGCCCAGGCCAGGGCCGACGTGGCGCTGGCCGAGACCTGGCGGCAGCGCGAGGAAGTGAGCTTTGCCCTGCCGCCCTCCTGGGGCGGACTGGAACCGGGCGATGCGGTGATGCTGAATGGCGCGCGCTTTCGCCTGACCGGCGTGACCGATCGCGGATCGTTGCAAATGGTCGCGCGCGCCCATGATGATCGTGTTTATGCGGTGAGCGAGACGGCAGCGCGCGGCGGCGGCATGAAACCGGCGACGGTTTTTGGCCCGCCGCAGGTGGTGGTGCTTGATCTCCCCCATTGGGAAGGGGGCACGGATGGGGTGCCCTGGTTTGCCGTGCAGTCCACGCCCTGGCCGGGCAGTCTTGCCCTGTCGCGTCAGCAGGGCGAAGCTTCCTTTCTTTTTGACCGGACGCTGGACGCCCAGGCCACCATGGGCCGCACCACCACGGCCCTGGCTGCCGGGGTGCAGCACCGCTTCGACTGGGCCACGTCTGTTACCGTCGAGCTTGACCATGGTGCGCTCCATTCCGCCAGTGATGCCGAGGTGCTGAACGGGGCCAACATGGCTGCCGTGGGGGATGCGGCCAGCGGCTTTGAAGTCCTGCAATTTGGCCGGGCCGAACTGATCGCGCCCAAGACCTATCGCCTGTCGCGGCTGTTGCGCGCACAGGGCGGGTCTGAGGCGGAAATGCCCAATGCCCGTCCGGCGGGCGCGCACTTTGTGCTGATCAATGCGGCCGTGGTCCAGCCCGCAGGAGCCGGTGCTGGCACTGGGGTCTGGCGGGTGGGGCCGGTGTACTACGATGTCGGCCATCCTGCCGTGACGGAGGTGGCGAGCGATGAAGCGGCCCGTGCCTTCAGGCCGCTTTCACCCTGCCGCCTGCGCCTCAGCCGCACGGCAGCGGGCATTGCCGCGCGCTGGATCAGGCGAGGCCGCGTTGCTGCCGATGCCTGGGAGCCGGAGGAAATTCCCCTGGGCGAGGAACGCGAGGCCTATCGCGTCGAGATCTGGCGCGCGGGCGCAAAGCTGCGCAGCGCCGAGGTGGCGAGCCCCGAGTGGTTCTATGCCTCTGCCGACGAGACCGCCGACCGCGGCGGCACGGCCAGCCCCCTCAGCCTGCGCGTGGCGCAGCTTTCGGCCACCCATGGCCCCGGAACCTTCACGGAGATGACGCTCGATGTCTGATACGCCCCTCTTGGGACTGCCGCTCATGGCAGCAGCCCAGGCCCAGAAACATGTCACCCACAACGAGGCCCTGATGATGCTGGACAGCCTGGTCCAGCTCGCCGTGCCGACGCGCAGTCTGAGTGAACCGCCCGCCGCTGCCGCCGTGGGCGCGCGCTATCTTGTGGCCGCACCGGGAACGGGCGACTGGGCCGGACAGGCCGGGCACATTGCCTTGCGCGACGAGGGCGCCTGGCGCTTTCTGGTGCCCGCCGCGGGCTGGCGCCTGTGGGTAAGCGATGAGAAATTGCATCTGGTCTTTGAGGGCGGTGTCTGGCAGGCGGTGCCGGTGGCCGGGCCGGTGCAGAACATTCCCCTGCTGGGTGTGGCCACCACGGCCAATGACGACAACCGCTTGGCGGTGGCTGCGGCCAATACGCTTCTGACCCATGCCGGCGGCGATCATCGCCTGAAGATCAACAAGGCGGCGGTTGCCAATACGGCGTCACTCTTGTTTCAGGACAATTGGTCGGGCCGGGCCGAAATGGGCCTGGCCGGGGATGACCACTTCCATCTCAAGGTTTCCGCCGATGGCGCGGTCTGGCGCGAGGCGCTGACCATCGACGCCGCCACCGGCAAGCTGGTGGGCAACGGTGTTCTGACCCCCGGCGACACCGATCGCATCGCCGCCGTCCAGGCGCGCTTTCCCATGCGCTGGCGCGGCGGCAACCTGCTCGCCGTCGATTGTCTTGCGGCCGCCATCGTCAGCGGCGCGGTGGGCAGTCTGGCCCTGACCACGCTGAACGCCGGCCTGTCGCAATTGACCTCGGCTGCCGGTGCGAGCCTGATCAGCCGCAAGCGGCGCCTGGAACTGATGGCGGCCAACAGCCTGCGGCCCCACTTCCTTGGCGATGGCACGGCGGCGGGCCTGCTGATCGAACCTGCGGCCACCATCCTCAACAAATATTCGCAGCAGAGTGTGGCGCTCCTGACTGACAAGGCCAATGTTGCTGACACCCCACCGCCATCCGGCTCCGGACGGACCGGTACCTGGTGGGATTTTGCCGACAACACCCTGGCCCGCTATGCCTATGGCCGCATGACCCCGGCGGGCAACACCACCTACAATATTCAGGCCGAGGTGATTGTGGCCGATGGTGATGTGCCCACGACCACCGATCTTTCCTTTGATCTCTTCGAGCCCGCCCAGAACATCAAGAACCCGGACACCGGGGTTCAGGGGTTCCGGGTGGAAGGGCCCTATGCCGGTGGCGTCTATCATCTCTCGGCCCATGTGACGACTGCCGCTACGCCCACCTATACCGTCTATGGTGTACAGAAACGCTCCATCCATTCGGCCAGGCGGGTGCGCGTAGGCCGCATCAATGTCAGCGAAGGCCGCTATCCCCCCAGCTTCTTCGACAATGCCACGGGCGCTGCCGTGACCCGCGCCGGGGATGTCCTGACCATGCCGGTCTCGGGTTTCACCAGCGATGAAATGACTCTGGCGGTGGAATTCATTGCCCCGCCGCCCGCCGCCGCCCCGCGCACGCTGGCGGTTCTGGCGGCGGGCGCAGGCGAGCGGCTGGTTCTGGCGGCGGCGGCGGGGGCGGCCACGGTGACGGCCAGCGTGACGGCGGGTGGCGTGCTCACCGGCTCGGCGGTCAGTTCCGCCATGGTGGCGGGCAGCCGCTGCCGCGCCGTGGCGGTGATCGACCAGGCGGCGCGCAAGATAAAGACATGCGTGACCGGCGGGGCCGTGGTGGAGGGAACAGTGAGCACCGTGCCCGCCGCGCCAACCACTCTCATGCTCGGCCACAGTGATGGCGCGGCCCAGTTGAACAGTGGATTGCTGGCCGCGGGCGTCGTCGACCGGGCCTGGTCTTCGGCGGAAATGCTGGCCTGGGTTCTGGCCTCATGACCACGCTGGAACGTGAGGTGGGCAATCTCGATGCCCGCATGGGCGCGGTGGAGCAGGAGTTGCAGGCCATCCGCCACGACGTGCGCGAGATCCGTGATGCGCTGGTTCAGGCGCGCGGTGGCTGGCGCATGCTGGCGCTGGTCATGAGCCTGTCGCTGACGCTGGGGGCCGTGCTGGGCCGCTATCTGCCCGTGCTGCTGCGCGGCTGACAATTCAGGAGATAAGGATGAAAGTAAGCGCGGAGGGTCTGGCCCTCATTCGCGAACAGGAAGGATTTCGCGGGCTCGCCTATCGCGATGCCGCCGGAGTCTGGACCATCGGGTATGGCCACACGGCCATGGCGGGGCCGCCGGAGGTCAGGCCCGGCATGAAAATCACGCGCGCTGAAGCCGAGGAAATCTTGACGCGCGACGTGGCGGAATTTTCCGCTGGCGTGGCGCGGGCCGTGGCCGTGCCGCTCAGTGATACGCAATTCTCGGCCCTCGTCTCCTTTGCCTATAATGTGGGCCTGGGCAATTTCCGCCGTTCCAGCGTGCTGAAGGCGGTGAATGCGGGCGACTTTGCCGCCGTGCCGCGCCGCCTGGGCCTGTGGGTCAAGGCGGGCGGGCGGACGCTGCCCGGATTGATCAGGCGCCGCGCCGCCGAAGCGGCCATGTTTGCCGGTGCGCCGAAGGAGGCCGCGCAAACCGCGCCCCCCGATGTGCCGGAGGGCAAGAGCCTGGCCCGGAGCCGCACCGTTCTGGCGGCGCTGCTGGCGGCACTGGCCGCCATGGGGCAGGCGCTGCTGTCGCCCACCGCGCTGATGATTGGATTGTTGGCCGCCGCCCTGACCGGGGCGGGGGTGGTGATTTATGAGCGCCGCCGCAAGGCGCGCGAGGAAGGTGTGTGATGACGCTGCCGCTGACGATGATTTCCGGTCTGGTTTCCGGCCTCATGTCCGGTCCGGTGGGCAAGATCATCGATGCCTACGTGGCCGATGTGGAACTGCGCCGGAAGCTGAAGGCGGAGTTGGAAGGCAATCTGCTCAGCCATCTCGGCCAGGCGCTGGAATTGCAGCAGGCCGTGGTTCTGGCCGAGGTCAATTCCGAACACTGGCTGACCCGGAGCTGGCGGCCCCTGCTCATGGTGCTGCTCATGGGCTTTCTGGTGCTGGTGGGGCTCGTCCTGCCGCTGGCCGATGGCGTGGTGGGCCATAGCGTGCCCTTCAATCCGCGCTGGCAATCGCTGCCCGAAGGGTTCTGGGATTTTCTCAACATCGGCATGGGGGGCTATGTCGGCGGTCGCACGCTGGAGAAGATTTTTGCCCGCCTGACCGTGCCTGATGCGGTGGCCGGGGCGACAGCGGGACTGAGCCGGGTCTTGAAGCGCTCCGCCACTCCAACCAGATAGGTGTCTTCGTTAAAAATCAGTCATTTGCCTATTCATCCGCCGTTCAGTTTGCGGCGCGTATGAAGGCCCGCAGGAGGTTGGGCGGAAAGGATTGCGAGTCATGGTCGGGTTTAACCACAGGGCGGGAACAGTGACCGCGGCCATTATGGCTGCGCTCATGGCCTTTGCCGTGCCCGCCATGGCCCAGAACCGGCCAGGTGCCCGCGTTTTCGTGCCCAATTATCACATGGGCGCGCCGCTGCCCCGGCCGCCCGCGGTTCACCCGCCAGCCCCGCTGCTCACCAAGATCCGGCCCTCGCAGGCCGCGGCCCTGGCCAAGCGCAGTGTGCCCGGCTCCAGCGTGGTCGGCGTCAAGGTCTTGCCGTCCGGTGATTATGCTGTCACCCTGCGCACCGACACCGATGTCAGCCGGGTGATCGTCAATGGCGAGGATGGCAGCGTCCAGTGACCCGCCCGGGCCAACCCCATGGAATGAACCATGCGCCTGCTTGTCGTTGAAGACGACCCTGATCTCAATCGTCAGATTGCCGCCGCCCTGTCCGACGCGGGCTATGTGGTGGACAAGGCCTTCGACGGCGAGGAGGGGCATTTCCTTGGTGATACCGAACCCTATGACGCGGTGATTCTCGATCTTGGCCTGCCGGTGCTGGATGGCGTCTCGGTTCTGGAGAAGTGGCGGCGCGCCGGCCGGAAGATGCCGGTGCTGATCCTCACCGCCCGCGACCGCTGGAGCGACAAGGTGCAGGGCTTCGACGCCGGGGCCGATGACTATGTGGCCAAACCCTTCCACATGGAAGAAGTGCTGGCCCGGGTGCGCGCCCTGCTGCGCCGGGCCTCTGGCCATGCCACCAGCGAGTTGTCCTGTGGGCCCTTGAGCCTCGACACCAAGGGCGCGCGCGTGACCGTCAACGGCATGCCGGTGAAGCTGACGTCTCTCGAGTTCCGGCTCCTGGCCTATCTCATGCACCATCGCGGCCAGGTGGTGTCACGCACCGAACTGGTGGAGCACCTCTACGATCAGGACTTCGACCGCGACTCCAACACCATCGAGGTTTTCGTGGGCCGCCTGCGCAAGAAGCTCGGCGTTGATGTGCTGCATACCGTGCGCGGCATGGGCTATACCCTGACCGAGCCGCAGAAAGATGCGTGAACGCTCGCTGGCGCTGCGCCTGACGCTGACCTCGGCGCTGATGGCGGCACTGATTCTCGCGGCGGCGGGACTTCTGCTCGGCAAGCTGTTCAATCAGGCGCTGGAACGGAATTTCGATGCGCGGCTTGCTGCCGTGATGGATGGTCTCATCGCCAATGTGGAGGTTTCGCCGGAGGGCGCGCCGGTCATGAACACGGCGCTGGCCGATACACGCTTCAGCCTGCCCCTGTCGGGCTGGTATTGGGAGGTGACGCCGCCGGCGGGCAAGGGCCAGACCGATGCCGTCTCAGGATCGCTGCTGGAAACCCGCCTGGTGCCGACGCCGGCGCAACTGGCGCTGCGTGACCGGGATGGCGTGGCGCGATTCCACATGACGGACAGTGAGGGCAAGGCGCTCCGCGTCATCGAGCGGCGCTTCAAGCTTTTCGGCGGCGCGGCGGACTATTCCTTTCTGGTGGCGGGCAACTTCGATGAGTTGAAAGCTGAACGCCGTGCCTTTCATCGTGCCCTTTCCATCGTCCTGAGCCTGTTGGGCCTTGGGCTGCTGGCGGCGGTATTTTTCCAGGTGCGCTTTGGACTGAAGCCTTTGCAGAGCATGGAAACCGATCTCGCCGCCATCCGCAGCGGTTCGGCCGACAGTTTGCACGGCGATTACCCCTCGGAAATTCAACCCGTGGCCGATGAACTCAATCTCCTCATAAAATCCAACACTGAAATCGTTGACCGCGCCCGCACCCAGGTGGGCAATCTGGCCCATGCCTTGAAAACACCGCTCTCGGTGCTTGCCAACGAGGCGCGCGACAGCAAGACGCCGCTGGCCCGCAAGGTCATGGAACAGACCCGGCTCATGGGCGAGCAGGTGGCGCTCTATCTCGACCGCGCCCGCCGCGCCGCCCGGGCCCAGACCATTGGCGCCGTGACGCCGGTGGACGAGGTTCTGGCCGGACTGGCCCGCACCCTGGAGCGCATCCACCGCGACCGCGCCATCATCGTGGATCTGTCGGGCGAAACCGGCTTGAGGTTTCGCGGCGAGCGCCAGGACTTCGAGGAAATGGCCGGCAATCTCATGGACAATGCCTGCAAGTGGGCCAAAGCGCGGGTTGATGTCACCATGCTGCGGGCCCCTTCCGCCGATGGCCGCCACTGGCTGGTGCTACGGGTCGAGGATGACGGTCCCGGCATTCCAGCGGCAGAACGGGCGGAAGCCATGAAACGTGGCCGCAGGCTGGATGAAAGCAAGGCGGGATCGGGTCTTGGCCTTTCCATCGTGACCGAAACGGCGGCCATGTATGGCGGCACGCTGGAACTGGCGGAAAGCGCGCACGGCGGCCTGCGCGCTGATCTCCGCCTGCCCGCCGTGGTGTAGAGCGGAATGCGCTTTGAAGGCATCAAGGCGTAATCCCTTCCGGTCATGGGTGGGACGACAGAACGCAACCAGAGATTTGCATTTGATCGCTAACTCAGTGGAAGACGCGACGGACACCGCGGGCGTAACAAAATAGCTGTAGAATTTTCGTTGATTTTTTAAAAGTGCTTGCCTAAAGCTGGCGCCGCGACACTGGTAATGCGGGTTGAAACTGGGCCGGCGCGGGTATTTTCCCAGATCGTTCAACCTGAAGATGAAACGGAAAGGTAAGACTCCCGTCTACTGCCCCCGGTCGCGGGATGACTTGCCTGGGGAGCGAGCCATCAGGCTTGCTCCCCTTTATTTTACCCTCAGCCATGACTTTCCAAGGCCGGAACACCACGCTCGCGATAGGGCGTGCGGCCATAGAAGGCGCGGTAGCATTTCGAGAAATGCGACGGCGAGGTGAAGCCGCAGGCGAGCGCCACGTTGATCACCGACATGTCGGTTTGCAGCAGCAGCGAGCGCGCCTTCTTCAGGCGCAGTTCGAGATAGTAGCGCTTCGGGCTGCGGTCGAGGTAGCGCCGGAACAGGCGTTCCAACTGGCGCGTGGAAAGCCCCGCCTGTTTCGCCAGCAGCGACGGCGATAGCGGATCTTCGAGATTTTCTTCCATGCGCTCGATGATGGTGACGAGCTTGGGATGGCGCGCGCCGATGCGCGCCGGCAGCGACATGCGCTGGTGTTCGCTGTGGTGGCGGATGGGTGAATGCAGCACCTGCTCGGCCACGTTGGAGGCGAGGTCCTGGCCATGCTGGGCGGCGATCATGGTGAGCATCATGTCGAGCGCCGTGGTGCCGCCCGCACTGGTGAAGCGGTCTTCGTCGATCTCAAACAAGCCGCCGGTGGCGTCGAGATCCGGGAAGGCCTCGGTGAAGCCCGGCATGTTTTCCCAATGGATGGTGCAGCGCCGGTTGGCCAGAAGCCCGGCCTCGGCCAGCAGGTGTGCGCCGGTGCAGACCGCGCCGATGACCAGTCCCTTGCGCGCCGCCTTGCGCAGCCAGTTCAGCAGCCGCTTGTCGGAATGGTGCTGGATGTTGAGACCGCCGCAGACAATGACCATGGCCTCCGGCGGGATCGACTCGAGGTCACCATCCACCATGGTGAGAATGCCGTTGGAGGCCGCCACCGGCTGGCCGTCGGCGGAATGCATCGTCCACTTGTAAAGCTGTTTTTCTGCCGCCCGGTTGGCGAGCCGCAAGGGTTCGATGGCCGAGGTCACTGGCATCATGGTGTATTCCGGCACCAGAATCAGCGCGATTTCCTGGGGGAGCTGTTTGGGCGGATCACCGAACATGGCGGTCTCCTTTGGCGGATAAGTGCCGCATTTGGACATAAATGCCTGTTTGCGTCAAGCTCGGTTGAAAAACGACTGATTAGCAGGATTTGTTCTGAAAGCGGCATGTTCTGTCGCAATTCCGTGCGATTATCCCGCGCCGTCACGGCAATGCTGCGCCATGTCTGGAGCCCAGCGCATGACCGCATCCCATCCTTCTCCCTCGCCCGCTAATCCGGTGGCGGATTTCCTGTCCCGTGCCTCCATGGAAATCACCCCGAAACAGATGGAAAAGCTGCCGCTGCTGGTGAAGAACCTGAAGCCCGGCGCGCGCGTCTTCATCGCCCTCATCGACCCTTCGGAAGTGGCGGGACAGGTGACAGCGGCCAAGGCCCTGCGCCAGGCGGGCTTCGATCCCGTGCCGCATATCCCGGCGCGCTTCGTGCGCACTGCCGCCGACCTTGATGATCGCGTGGCGGCCTTCGTCCGCGAGGGCGGGGTGTCAACGGTTCTGGCGCTGGGGGGCGGAGCCGCCCAGCCCATGGGCGACTTTGACTCCACCATGCAGATGCTGGCGACCGGCGTGTTCGAGCGCCATGGCATCACCACCATCGGCCTTGCCGGACACCCCGAAGGCAATCCCGACATCGAGAAGATTCACGGCGAGGCCATGTTGCTGAAGGCCCTGAGGGAGAAGCAGGCCTGGCTGAAGGCCAAGGGCCGCGATGGCTTCATTGCCACGCAGTTCCTGTTTGAGGCGGCACCCTTGGCGGCCTGGGCCTCGGGCCTGCGCAAGGAGGGCATCACGCTGCCCATCGCGGCGGGCATTCCCGGCCCCGCCACCATCAAGACGCTGGTGAAATATGCCGCCATGTGCGGCGTGGGCAACAGCGCCCGCTTCATCAAGAAGCAGGCGTTGAACATCACCAAGCTGCTGACCGTGTCGTCGCCCGATGATCTGGTGGAGAAACTGGCGGTGCTGCACCAGGCCAAGCCCGAACTGGGCATCGCGGCGCCGCACCTTTATCCCTTCGGCGGTTTCGACAAGCTCTTCGACTGGATGGCGCCGAAGGTGGCGTAAGATCGTCATGTCATGGAAATGAAAAAGCTCCGGGAAACCGGGGCTTTTTTTGCGTCTGGAATGCGCCTTACCCGGGTGTCTGCGGGCCGAAGACTTTCAGCGCCGAGGCGGTGGTGCCGGTGGCCAGCAGGAAGTCCCAGACGTAATCGGCCTGCGAGCGGAAGACGTAGAGTTCGAAGATCTCGTCCTCGACGATGTTGAGGAGCGCGCCGACTTCGGCAAACTTCAGCCGCTTGACGAAGCCGGGCTTCACCTCCGCCGCCATGAGATCGGTGGAGGTGCCCTTGGCCAGCGTGACCCTCAGGTTTTCACCTTCGAGCCGCAGCACCGTGCGCATGTCGGAGACATTGGTGACCTGCGAATGAATGCCACTCAGCGCCTTGCCGAGGTCGGCGGCGAGCGCCGGTGCCTTGGCGCGCGGGCACAGCACGAGCCACTGGTCCGGCGACAGCCAGAGCATTTTCACATCGCCCCAGGCCACCGAGGTGCGCGGCACCTTCGGCAGGTCGGCCCCCAGGACCGACTTCACCGCCGCCATGAACTTGCGGTCGGTGGTCATGCCGCGCAGGTCGATCATGCCGCGGTCGGCCATCTCGCGTAAGGCAAAGGACAGCCCCGTGGGCGCAGCGCGCCGGGCCAGTGCCGTTTCAAAATGCGGATTTGCGAGGACGTCAGACATTGAGACGCGCTCCTTCCTTGTCATAGAAAACCGGGTCCACCACCTTGGCGCGGATGACCTTGCCGTCAAGCGGGAAGGACAGCATCTCGCCCAGGCGCGCCCGGCCATTTTCGATGAGCGCCATGGCGATGGAACGGCCCAGCGTGGGCGACAGATAGGACGAGGTGACATGACCGATGGTGGTCATGGGCGGCTTGTCCTTCACGGCGGCGACCGCATGCGCCCCATCGGGCAGCACGTCCTCCGGGTTCTCGGTATAGAGACCCACCAGTTGCTTGCGGTTCGGCGCCTTCAGGTGGGCCTGGTCCAGTGAGCGCTTGCCGATGAAGTCGGCCTTCTTCTTGGAGACGAGACCGGTGAGGCCCACATCCTCCGGCGTGGTCGTGCCGTCGGTTTCGTCGCCCACCACGATATAGCCCTTTTCGGCGCGCAGCACATGCAGCGCCTCGGTGCCATAGGGCAGGATGCCATGCGGCGCACCGGCGGCCAGCAGCGCGTCCCACAGCGCCCGGCCATGGTTGGCGGGCGTGGCGATTTCATAGGACAACTCGCCGGAGAAGCTGATGCGATAGACCCGGACCGGCAGCGCGCCCAGCGTGCCCTCCACGAAGGACATGTGGGGCAGGGCCTCGTTCGACACATCGAAGGAGGGCTTCAGAGCGGCGATGACATCGCGCGCCTTCGGCCCCGCCACCGCGAACTGCGCCCATTGTTCCGTCACCGGCGTCACGAATACCCGATAGTCGGTCCATTCGGTTTGCAGCCATTCTTCCAGCCAGGCGGCAATGCGGTCGGCCCCGCCGGAGGTGGTGTGGACCAGGAAGCGCTCATCGTCGAAGCGCACCACCACGCCGTCATCCATGATGAAGCCCAACTCGTTGAGCGTCAGGCCATAGCGGCAGCGCCCCGGCTTCAGCGTGGACATCATGTTGGTGTAGATGCGGTCCAGAAACGCGCCCGCGTCCGGCCCCTTCACCTCGATCTTGCCGAGGGTCGAGGCATCCAGCACGCCGACATTGTTGCGCACGTTGAGAATCTCGCGCGCGATGGAGACATGCTTGTCCTCGCCGTCCCTGGGGTAGGTATAGGGCCGGCGCCACTGGCCCACCGGCTCGAACACTGCGCCCTTCATCAGGTGCCAGTCGAACACCGGCGTCTGCCGCACCGGCAGGAAGAGTTTTTTGGTGAGCGAACCGGTGATGGCCCCGAAGGACATGGGCGTATAGGGCGGGCGGAAGGTGGTGAAGCCTACTTCCGGAATGGTCTTGCCCGTGGCCTCGGCAATGGCGCCAAGGCCGTTGAGATTGCCCACCTTGCCCTGATCGGTGGCCATGCCGAAGGTGGTGTAGCGCTTGGTGTGTTCGATGGACTCGTAGCCCTCGCGCTGGGCGAGTTCGAGGTCGGCCACCGTCACGTCATGCTGGAAATCGACGAAGTGCTTGTTGCCTTCGTTGTATTTGCCGCTGGCCGGGGCAAACCACAGGGCCTCCATGGGCCGGCGCGCCGCTTCCTCGATCTTCAGCCTGGCGAGTTTCGCCGCCTTGGCCTTGGGCAGGGCGGCCTTGGCCGCCGCCTCGCCTGCCGCGCGCGCTTCGTTGATGATGGCGGCGAGCCCCATGGTGCCATTGGCCGCACCCACCGCCGCGATGGCGTCATGGTGCGTGCCGGGCCGATAGCTTTGCAGCGCCTCATCGAAGGTGAGCTTGCCGCCGTTGTGGCACCAGAGATGGGCCGCCGGATTGAAGCCGCCGGACACCGCGATGAAATCGCACGCCGCGCTGCGCTCGGAAATGACCCGGCCCTGGCCCTTGCGATAGCTCGCGATCCTGACGCCCTCGACGCCAAGCTTGCCCTTCACCGCCGAAATGACGGAGCCAGTGGCAATGGCGATGCCCGCGGCGCGCGCCTTCTCCGGCAGGGGGCCATCGGCGCGGGACCGCGAATCCACCACCTGCACGGCAATGCCCGCTTCCTTCAGCGCCAGCGCCGTGAGGTAGGCATCGTCGTTGTTGGTGAAGACCACGCCGGACTCGCCCGGGGCCACGGCATAACGCTGCACCATGGCGCGCACGGCGGTGGCCAGCATGATGCCGGGCCGGTCGTTGTTGGCAAAGGCAATAGGCCGCTCCAGCGCCCCGGTGGCCAGGATCACCTGTTTGGCGCGCGCCTTCCACAGGCGGTGGCGCGGCGCGCCCGACTTCGGGATTGCCGGATCGTGGTCGCCCACCCGCTCGGCGATCATCACATAGTTATGATGCCAATGGCCGACGACCGTGGCGCGCGCCAGCACATGGACATTTTCAGCATCGTAGAGCTTCTGCGCCGTGGCCTTGGCCCAGTCGGCCTGGGGCGCGCCGTCGATGGTGCCGTCCTCGAGATCGGCGATGCCGCCGAGGACGGGATTTTCATCGGCGATGATGACCCTGGCACCCGCCGCCGCCGCCGCTTCTGCCGCCGCCAGACCGGCAATGCCGCCGCCCACCACCACCACATCGGCGTGGACATGGATCTGTTCGTAGGAGTCGGGATCGCGGCCCTCGGGCGCGACACCAAGCCCCGCCGCCTTGCGGATCACCGGCTCGTAGATGTGTTTCCAGAAGGCCTTCGGCCACATGAAGGTCTTGTAGTAGAAGCCGCCGGGGAAAAGCCTGGACAGCGTGTTGTTGATGGCCCCCACGTCGAAGGTGAGCGAGGGGAAGCGGTTCTGGCTCACGGCGGCCAACCCCTCGAACAGCTCCACCTGGGTGGCGCGCTGGTTCGGTTCATGGCGCGCCCCCGCACCGACCCCAACCAGCGCATTCATTTCCTCGGAGCCGAGGCCAATGACGCCGCGCGGGCGGTGATATTTGTAGGACCGGCCAAAGAGCTTCTGGCCATTGGCCATGACGGCGGCGGCCAGCGTGTCGCCGGCGTAACCGGACATGACCTTGCCATCAAAGGTGAAGGAAAGGCGGGCCGTGCGGTTGATGCGGCTGCCGCCGGTGGAAAGGCGCTTTGGCTTGCTCATGATTTTGCCCCCGCCTTGGCCGGTGCCTTGGCTTCCGCCCTCTGGCGTGCCTTGAAATAGTCCGCCCAGGCGCCCTTGGCCTGCGCCATGATTTCCGCTGGCGGCAGTTCGGTGATGCCGTAATAGGCCTTGAATTCCAGGCTCACCGTGTCGCGCGCCGCATGGAACCACTTGCCGCAGCCGCGGTCACAGCGCCAGCGCTCGAAGTGCAGGCCCTTGGGGTTGATGCGGGTGAAGAGATAATCGGCCTGCTGCTGGTCGGTGATGTGTTCCGGGTCATGCGTGGCGGGGCGGCGGATATGGGCCTGGCCTCCGGCATGGAAATCGGTCTCGTCGCCTTCAGCGCCGCAGACGGGGCAGGTGAGTGTCAGCATCGTGCTAGTCTCCCTAAGCGCGCCCGGAAAAGTGTGCAGCGGTTCTCCGTTGAGGCGCGCGACATGATCAATGGGCCACGGCGGCCGCGACGCTTTCATCGATGAAGCGTCCCTCGGCGAAGCGGTTGAGGCCGAAGGCTTCGGCAATGGGGTGGGGCCGGTCGTTGGCAATGGTGTCGGCGAAGACCCAGCCGGAACCGGGGATGGACTTGAAGCCGCCGGTGCCCCAGCCGCAATTGACATAGAGGCCGTCCACCGGGGTCTTGGAAATGATCGGCGACCGGTCGCCCGTCATGTCCACGATGCCGCCCCACATGCGCATGAGTTTCAGGCGCGACAGGATGGGGAAGGTCTCCACTAGTGCGGCGATGGTATGTTCCAGCGCCGGGAAGGAGCCGCGCTGCGAATAGTTGTTGTAGCTGTCGGTGCCGCCGCCGATCACCAGGTCGCCCTTGTCCGACTGGCTCATGTAGCCGTGCACCGTATTGGCCATGACCACGCAGTCGATGACCGGCTTGATGGGTTCCGACACCAGCGCCTGCAGGCACTGGCTTTCAATCGGCATGCGCACCCCGGCCATGTCCATGATGGTGGTGACGTGACCGGCGGTGACCACCGCGATCTTCCTGGCCTTGATGGCGCCACGGGTGGTCTCAACACCGGTGACCTTGTCGCCGTCGCGGGTGATGCCGGTCACCTCGCAGTTCTGGATGATGTCGACCCCGCGGCTGTCCGCCCCGCGCGCATAGGCCCAGCACACGGCATCGTGCCGGCCCGTGCCGCCGCGCGGCTGGTAATAGGCCCCCAGCACCGGGTAGCGGCAATTGGGATCGATGTTGAGGATCGGCAGGATTTCCTTGGCCTCCTGCGGCGAGACCATGCGGCAGTCGAGACCGGCGAGCTTGTTGGCATGGGCCGTGCGCTTGAAGGCGCGGTGCTCATGTTCCGTCTGGCACAGCATGAGCACGCCGCGCGGGCTGAACATGATGTTGTAGTTCAGGTCCTGCGACAGGTTCTCGTAGAGCGAGCGCGACAGCTCGTAGATGGCGATGGAGGGGTCCTGCAGATAGTTGGAGCGGATGATGGTGGTGTTGCGGCCCGAGTTGCCGCCGCCCAGCCAGCCCTTTTCCAGAACCGCGACATTCGTGAGCCCGTGATTCTTGGCGAGATAATAGGCCGTGGCCAACCCGTGGCCGCCGGCGCCGATGATGATCACGTCATAGTCGGCCTTGGGATTGGGCGAGCGCCAGGCGCGTTCCCAATCCTTGTGGTAATTCAGGGCATTGCGCGCCAGGGAGAAGATCGAGTAACGGGGCTGCATGAGATTACAAGTCCTTAAGGTGAGGACGTTCTAACAAATGCGCTAGACTGCCTCCATCGCTTTCCGACGCCGCACTGTCCCCATGCGACACTAAGGCGGACGACGGAGCGAGCTACGACACGATACTTCCCTTCGCCACAATTGAAAAACTATAATCTGGTCCCATGCTGCTTTCCCTGACCTTTGCCCTGATGAGTTTGGCGGTTGTTGCCGCGCTTGGCCTGGCGGCGCGCCGCGCCCGCACCAATGCCGCCCATGCCGCCGATTATGACCGGGCCGTGTTCCGCGACCAGCTCGAGGAGTTGCAGCGCGACGAGGAGAAGGGTCTGATTTCGCCCGCCGAGGCCGCGGCCGCGCGCAACGAGGTGTCCCGCCGCCTGCTGGAGACCGCAAGCCGCCGGGACGAGGGCGCGGCCCTGCACAATCCCATGCGGGTGGCATTGCTGACGGCGCTGGCCATTCCACTGCTGGCTGTGCCGCTCTACCTGCGCTATGGCGCGCCGCGGGAACCCGATGTGCCGTTGCAGGCCCGGCTGGAAAATGCCATGGCCAACAAGGATTTCCCGGCCCTTATCGCGCGCGTGGAAAAGCGGGTGGAGGAAACCCCCGATGACGTGACCGGCTGGGAGATTCTCTCCACCGGCTACAGCAAAATGGAGCGCTATGGCGACGCCGCCCGCGCCTATGCCAACCGCATCAAGCTTGGCCAGAATACGGCGGACAACCTGACCGACATGGGCGAGGCGCTGACGCTGGACAATGGCGGCCAGATTTCAGCCAACGCCGCCCAGGCCTTTGCCGATGCCCTGAAACTCGATCCGAAACTGCCCAAGGCGCGCTTCTTCGTGGCGCTGGCGGCGCTGCAGGCGGGCCAAGCGGGAGGGGCGGAGGAGGGGCTGCCCGCGG
>OEIV010000168.1_pt1 | contig 41762 bp, 40 predicted proteins | sample 1539231 | NCBI WGS metagenome assembly OEIV01 (sample SAMN03794762, study PRJEB22550) | activated sludge metagenome | feature: wastewater treatment plant; material: activated sludge; isolation source: Wastewater treatment plant of a petroleum refinery complex | place: Argentina: Buenos Aires ... | reverse complement strand
GACACCGAAATCAGCCCCAACCCACACCCCCAAACCACCCCGTGAAGAATCAGGGCTAACTTGAGTCTCGCCGGGAGGATGCAGAGCGGCGCATCGTGCGTTGTAGTCCATGCCCCGGACCTCGTCCTCGGTGAGATTCGGCGGGGACGGCAGCTCGGTCAACCGTTCACCCAGCCAGAACAGGTCGGCGGAGGAGCGGGTGGTCATCTCCCACAGCAACTCCGCCGATGACCCGAACAGGTTCATGGAGTCGATGATCGTGTCGGCCAACCCAACCAGCCGACGCCGGGGATCAGCTTCTTGAGCGTCCCGACCACGAGTTTCTCGACCATCTCCGCCGGGTCGAGCATCGACTCGAACTGGAACGCGCGGCGGCGATCTTCCAGTCGACGATCGACAGGAGCCGGACCACTGCGTCGAGGAACGGTGAGAACGACGGTCTGAGTTGGCCCCACTTTGGGGTGTCGCGACGGTCTGAGTTGGCCCCACCTGGCCTTGCTGTCGTTGCCTTGCCTCGGTCTCGAGGTGAGGGGAAAGCGTGTCGGCGGTGGAGCTCTACGAGAAGATCCGGTTGGCCCGGCGCGATGGCGCGTTGAGCATCCGGGCGTTGGCTGTCCGGTTCGGGGTGCATCGTCGCGAGGCGCGCGCCGCGTTGGCGTCGCCCGAGCCAGCAGCGCGCAGGACCCCGGTCCGGGCGGCGCCGGTGACGGGTCCGTGGCACGACTGGATCCGTGAGGTGTTGATGGCGGACCGGGACGCGCCGCGCAAGCAGCGCCACACCGCGAAGCGGATCCGTGACCGCCTCGCCGAAGAACACGGCGTGTTGATCTCCGAGTCCCAGTGCCGAACGGTCGTCGCCAAGATCCGTGCCGAGATCGCGGCGGAGGTCGGCACGCCGGTCAAGGTATTCGTCCCCCAGACCCGCCTGCCGGGCGCTGAGGCGGAGGTCGATTGGGGCAAGTTCGACGCGCTGATCGGCGGCGAGACGGTCACGTTGCACTTGTTCTCGATGTGGCTGGCGTTCTCGGCGAACGCGTTCCATCGGGCGTATGTGAACGAGGCCCAGGAGTCGTTCACTGACGCGCACATCCGGGCGTTCGAACGCTTCGACGGTGTCCCGAAGATGGTCCGCTACGACAACTTGAAGACCGCCGCGACGGTGTGAATCGGCCCGGGTTTGACGTGTGCTCGTTGGGTCGGTTTCGCAGCAGGCCCCTATTCGGTCGCTGCCCTCCCGGCCAGCCGACAGCTCTGGGTGACCGTCGTCGGGTCGGGTCGACAGATCAACGCAAAGGCACTCAGCGGCCTGTCGTAGCAAGAGTCAGACCCGACCCGACGACCCCGCCATTCTTCTCACAGTCGTACGAATCTCCGGCGGTCCCGATCGACGCACGGGCGTCGAACTCTGCGAGACGGTCGGTGTGCGCGATCGATGTGTATTGCGACCCGGCATCGTTGTGGCAGATCAGCCCGGCGAGGTCGGTACCGCGTCGGGTCCATGCCGCCATGTTCAACGCGTCCACAACGAGCGCCGCGTGCATCGTCCGGGCGGCTTTCCAGCCGACGATGCGCCTCGAGAACACGTCGACGACGAACGCTACGTACACGACACCGGACCACGTCGAGCAGTACGTGTAGGGGTCGGACCGGAGCGCCCTGTCAGCCTTTCGGCTGGTGGGTTTCTCCGGCCCGCCCTCCGAACCGGACGTGCGACTTCCACCGCATCCGGCTCTCCACGTGTTCATGCCGCTGGGGCGGGTGGTCCTGTTGTCACGCTCGTCCATGGTGTCGGGATCTTGGCGCCCCGGTAGCGGTATCGCTCGATGGCGACCGTTTGGGGGCGGAACATCGCGATGCCGCCGTCGTGGATCCTCCAACCAGGGAGGTAGCGGCGGACCAGGGTGTGCATGTTCAGCCCGACGTGTCGTTTCCGGAGCCAACCGACGATCCGCCAGAAGGCGAAGTGATCGGCGTAGCTGAAGGTCCGTGACGACACGCCGTGACGGAAGTAGTTGCACCAGCCCCGCAGCACCGGGTTCAACCGGCGCAACAGGTCTTTGAGCGTTCGATGCTTTGCTCGGCGCGTCAGCGATCTGATCTTCCCGATGATCGAAGCCAACGACTTCTTCGACGGGTAGGTGTAGACCGCTTTCTTGCCGGTTCGGCCTCTCCAGTTGCGGCGCTGGATTACGCCACGTCGAGGTAGCGGCGCAGCGCCTCCCTGATGACCTCGCTCGTTGAGGTGTGATCGTGTTGGTCCCGCGCCTCCACCCACAATTTCAATTGGGTAGCAAACCGGACAGAAACACCACCGGCGGCCCAACCTCCCACCGGCCGACGCCCGCCACGACGCCGGAGCGCGTCAGTGTCGTAGCCTTCCTCGGCTTCGACAACCAAACGACTGATCTCGCTCTCGTCGACAGGTCGACCCTCTGACGTTCCGTACACCTTGTCAGCCATCATTCGTCCCCTTCCATGAGTCCTTCGATCAGCACCTGATACTTCGACCTCATCCTCATGGCGTGAATGACCATCTCCCGGTCGTCGTCAAAGGAGAGCACCACGATCTCGAGCAGATTTCCCGCCCGGTCAGGGCCGAGCACCAACCGCCGGGTCGGCGAGTCGTCGTCGCCGAGGTCGAACTCGACCAACGCGTGCGCCAGCGCGTGAACGACCTCTTCCTCAGCGACATCATGCTTGCTGGCTGAACTGTGGAACTCCGCATCGAGCAATCGTAATACGAAACCTCGACGATGACAACGTCCGACTTCCGAACAGGACGGGAGAAGGCGACCGCTGAGTTCCCCGCGAGGCGACAACCGACAGCGCTTCGGCGGATGGGCCCGGGAGTCGACAGCGTGTGTCCAGTACTTTGCTCGTCATGTCGACCGAGGAAGCGGAGTTCCTTCGAACCAGCTCATTCGCCGACGCAGCGCTTGACGCTGCGGAGCGCGACCAGCTGGTGGCGCTCCGCGCGGCGACCACCGAGAACTCGCCGCTTCACCTCGCGATCCTGTCGGCGCTTTCGGAAGCCGCGCAGGCGTACCACCTCCAGCAGCGAACGTCGGAGATTCGGGGACGCCTCACCGGAGGGGCATTCCCCGACCTGGACGACTTCACGCTGCGCACTTGCCTCGACCAACTTCGCGAGTGGCGCTGCGTCGATTGGGTCCAAGACCCCCAGGTCCGCGCCGCGACGATCGATGAGTACCTGCGGCGCCACGAGCTCTGGGAGATCACCCCAATTGGCGAGACGGCGTTGTCAGCCGCGGTGTCGCTATTGCGCGCCGGGGAGGAATCCGGTGCGCTGCAACGCACGATGTTCCGCCAGGTGCGAAACACGCTCGAAGACCTCGCCACGGCGATAGCCGACAACGACGCCCCCGGCGTCTACTTGCACCTCCGCACACTCGACCTGGCCCTCGCCCAGCTCGCCTCGAACGCGAGGGAGTTCTACGCCACCATCAACCGGATCGCCCGAGAGGAACGGCTCGATGACCACGTGTTCCTGGTCTACAAGGACCAGCTCATCTCCTACCTCCAGAGCTTCCATGACGACCTGGTGCGCAATCGGGCACTCATCGCCGACCAGTTCGACGCGCTCGACACGGCACATCGGGCCAGCGTGCTGCGCCTCGCGGAGGAGGGCGACGATTCGACCGGTCTGTTCTCCGGAGGCGCCGACTGGGAGCAGCGGTGGGACGGGATGTTGGACTGGTTCGTCGGCGGCCGATCTCAGCGAACCGAGGTCGACGCGCTCAGCGGAGCGACGACAGTCGCGATCCGCGAGCTGCTCACCCTCCTCCGTCGGCTGACCGAACAAGCGACTCGCCCGGTCAACAGAGCGTCGGAGTTGCGCGAGACGGCAGCATGGTTCGCCCGGTGCGCAACCGACGACGAGGCGCACACCCTCTTCGATGCGGCGTTCGGACTCACGCCGGTCGACCACGTGAGCCTCGCGGTTCCCGACCCCGAATCCGACGGCCGATTTCCCAGTTGGTGGGATGTGCCGCCGGTCGAGGTGCCGATGTCGCTCCGGACCTACGGGCGGCGTCCCGCTCGGGGTGCCCCCGGGAAACGGCGCGACTACTCCGCTGCCAAGGCCCTCCTCGCCCACCAACGCCAGGCCGAGGCCGCCCGTGAATCGGCGACAGCATCGCGGCTTATCGCCACCGACCTTCGCAACGGTCGCATCGCAGCCGAAGAATGGTCGACGCTCCTGCACTGGCTCGACCAGGTTCTCGCCGCCCGGTCGGTGGGCGCCGACTTCGCGGCGAGCGCGCAGGTCGGCGGTGCCGTCATCCGCCTGTCGGCCGCCGATCACGACTCTCAACTCCTCGGTCCCGGCGGAACCGTCGTCCTGCGACGCTGCACCGTCGAATTGATCGCATCATGAACGCCCGACTCGCTGTCCACCTAGCTCCTCACCAGCTGCCGGAGCTCCAGCGCGCCGCTCGGGCGCTCCTTCGGCACCCGCTGATCACCTCGCTCCAACGCGACGACTTCCGGCTGATCCTGAAGTGGGAGCTCGCGCTCCGGAACGAGTTCGGCCAGAAGCTCGGCTACCGACTCGACGTCAGCCGGTCCGCGGCCCGCCTTCTTCGGCGACCGGCGTCCCTCACGTCGGAGCGGGGAGCCCGCCTGGAAACGGGCAGGACGCTCGGACGTTGGGGGTACGTGTACCTCTGCTTGACCCTCGCGGCCTTGGAACAGCCGGGTCACCAAGTGCTGGCGTCGGACCTCACCGCACGTATTGCACAGATCGCCCGCGGCGACCAACGCCTCCAGCTCGACTCGACCGAGTTCGTCCAGCGACGGGCGTTCCGGGACGCCGTTCGATACCTGGAGGAGATCGGTGTGCTGGCCGTTCGCGACGGCGATGTCGAGTCGCTCCTGTCCGACGGTCAGGTGCTGTGGGACATCGATCGGGACGCGGCCGCGATGTGCATGGTCGCGTCGCCTTCGGTGCTTCGTTCGGTGACGTCGGTGGCCGACTTCATCGACGAACCGATCCCATCGCACAGCGAGGGACGCAGCAGGCGAGCCCGCCAGCTCCTCAACCGTCGCATCATCGACCAACCCGTCGTGTACCTCCACGACCTGACTGCCGACGAAGCCGAGCTGGCGTGGCGCAACCGGCGACGTGAGGCCGACAACCTCGCCCGGCTCACCGGCTGTGGTGTCGAGCTACGTCGCGAGGGCATCGCGTTGATCGACCATCCGATACAGCCACTCAGCAACACCTCCTTCCCAGGAGCAAACTCGGTCGCACAAGCCGCGCTGCTCTGGCTGACGGCAATGTTGGAGTCGCTTGAACGACGCACCGACCAGATCGTTTCGTCCTCGGAGGCCGACGACGCCGGAACAGCGGAGCGAACCATCGAGAACGGCGCCGCCACGAGACTCTGGCAGGACATGCTGACCGAGTACGCCGAACGGCTCGGAAAGGATGCTCGGGAGCGGCCGGACTACTTCGCCGACCGCGTGGCGGCGTTGCTGCGGCGTTACCGCCTCGCCGACGCCGGCCCGACTGGGGTCATAGTCACCGCATTCGCAAGTCGCTTCCGCGCCGCACCGTCCCTGACCGATGACGGCGCCTCCGCCTTCGATCAGGTGGTGATGTTCTGATGCGTTTCAAACCGACCCGCGCTGGCATCTTCAATGTCTGGGAGTACGACGACCAGACGTTCGAATTCGGTGATGGCCGACTTGCCCTTCGCGGTCGCAACGGCTCGGGCAAGTCCAACGCCCTCTCGCTCCTGTTCCCCTTCGTTCTCGACGGCGTCATGAGCGCGGCGCGGATGGACCCGATGGGCGGCGGCCGCTCGATGAAGTCCCTCCTCTTGGGCCGTGATGACGACGACCGGGCCGGCCGGTTCCGTCACGACTCCGGGACGGGCTACGTCTGGATGGAGTTCGGGAACGGCACCGAGTACCTCACGATCGGAATCGGCGCCGCAGCAACGCAGCAGCGCGACGCCGACCCGTGGTTCTTCGTGACCCACCAGCGGGTCGGACACGACCTCGACCTCGCCGAGAACGACATCCCGTTCGGACGGCGCCAACTTCAGGACCGCCTTGCTGACGGCGTGGTCTACACGACCGCCGAGGACTACCGCTCGGCGGTCGACCGCCAACTTCTCGGGCTCGGCACCCTGCGTTACCGACGGCTGGTCGACCTGCTTCTCACGCTGCGCCGGCCGCATCTCGCCGGCAAACTCGACATCGAGCACCTGTCCTCCACCCTGTCGGCGGGGCTCGGCGAACTCGATGCCTCCCTCATCGACGATGTCGCACACAGCTTCGACGACCTCGACGCCATGCAACACCAACTAGAGGACCTCGCAAGCGCCTTGACGGCGGTCGAGCGTTTCCTCCCCGTGTACCGGGACCACCTGCTGAGCGTCGGCCGATCCCGCGCTGACGTGGTCGCCAAGGCTGACCATGAGGTGCGGTCTCTCAGTCGTCGACTGGGCGAAGCGACACGCGGTCGCGAGGCCGCCAACGCGATCGTCACCGACCTCGATCAGCGGGTGACCGAGTCGACGAACGAGCGGTCCCTGCTCGACGGGCGCATCGAGAACATCGTGCAATCACCCGCGTACCAGAGCGCCGTGGCGCTCGACGAAGTGCGAAGGGCTGCCGACAAGGCCGAGACGGATGCCGAGGCGGCGGGGGACCGCGCCGAGGATGCCTCCGGCGTCGTCACGGCAGCGACGACCTCGGTGACGTCGGCGCAGGCCGATCTCGACGAATCCGCGACGCACGTCGCGGACCGAGTCACCGAGTGGATGATCGCGGCGAGGTCCACCGGCGCCGAGGTCGCCTTCGCCGCTGGCGACTTCGAAGATGCGAGCGCCGTCGCGGTCGTGACAGAACGGCGACATCACCACGACGAGATTGAGGTGCTGATCGGGACAGCGGCGCGGACGGCGAGCGAATCGGAGGGCGCCGAGGAAGCCGCGAGCACGGCGCGGGACGCGCTCGTGCGAGCGCAGGCCGATCGGGACGACACCGCCCAGACCACGGCAGCGAGGTTGCACGCGCTCGGTGCCGAGCGACTCGACTGGGGCGCACGCCTCGCTGCCATCGCCGAGCGGCTCGGCGACTTCGTCCCCGAGCGGCGAGCCGAAACGGCCGTCGACCAGGCCGGCCTCTGGTTCGTCGAATCCGCCGGACCGCGGGAGGTCGCCGACGACACCGAGGACCCTTCCGACATCGTGGTGGCAGCCGCCGCGGTGGCGGCCTCGGCGACCGCCGAGCGGGTCGCAGCCGATCTCTCGACCACGGCGGCCCGGGCGCTCGACCAGGCGCAGGCGGCGGTCGTCGAGCAGGAGGCGACGTTGTCAGGCCTCGCCGTCGGACGCGACCGAGTCGCCGACGAACCGAACCCCGGGCCGCCGCCCAATCCCACCCGCCCCGACGCCAACGACGCCGAACGTCCCGGCGCACCCTTGTACGTGTGCGTCGAATTCGCGCCCGAGGTCGACGCCGACGCGCGCGCGGGTCTCGAAGCCGCGCTCGCAGCGTCCGGTCTGCTCGATGCGAGAGTGATGCCCGAGGACACCGACGACGACGGACTCGACGCATCGCTCCTCTCGGGCGGGGCCGAGGTCAGCGGACCGTCCCTCGCCGACGTCCTCGTTCCGGTGGAGGTCGCGGGTCTCGACGCTGAACGTATCTACCAAGCCCTTCGCTCGGTCGCACTCGACGACGACCTCGTCACGCTCCGGGCCGACGGCTCGTGGCGCCTCGGTCCGGTCGGCGGACGCTTCGCCCAGCCGTCCCCGGAGTTCATCGGGCACGCCGCCCGCGAAGCGCGTCGAGAGCTCCGGCTCGCTGCGCTCGACCTCGAGATCGCCGACGCCACCTCGGCGCTGAAGTCGCTCGTCGAACGTTCGAGTGCGCTTGCTGCTGTGTTGGCCGATGTCGAGACGTTGCGCGGCAGCCAGCCGGCGACCGCACCGCTCGAGAAGGCGCTCTCGAACCTGCAAGCCGCCGACGTCCGTGTCGACGAACGAACGGGACAACTCGCCGACGCCGAGGCCGCGGTCGACGAAAGGGGCCGAGCCGCCGAGGAGGCATCAGCCCTCCTTCATTCGACGGCGGGCCGGCTCAACCTGCCGCCGACGGCGGACCAACTCCGGGACGTCCGCGAGGCCCTCGGTCGATGTGACCTGCTTCGGCGCCAGATCTCAACCGACCGCGCATCGTTGGAGAAAGCTCGGGAGCGCCTGTCGACCGCTGAGCGCAACCTCGCCGAGGCCACCCAGCGCGAGCAACGCGCGCTGGAGGAGGCGGCGAAAGCGCGACATCTCGCCGTACTCGAGCGGCAGCGATTCGCCGACCTCAGCGACAACGTCGGCGGCGACGCGCAAGCGGCGGTCGAAGCGTTGGCCGCGGCTCGAAACGACCGAGCGTGTATCGACGGCGAGCTCGACCGGCTCGCCATCGGACTCGCTGAGGCGAAGAGCGAACACGCCAAGCTGGCCGAGCGCATCGATCTCCTCACCGGCCAACGCGAAGCCGCCGGTGCAACGCTCGTCGAAGCCGAGCAACGTTTCAGCGTGATCTGCGCGAGTGAGGTCGCCGAGGTTCTTGCGCTCGATGGCGTTGGTCCCGGACACGACGCCAAGAGCGCGGCCAAGGCACTGCTGACCACGACCGAGCCGCCGCTGCCGGATGCGACGAACCAGATGGAGAAGGCTCATCGCGAGGTGCTGCTCGACGGACTCCGTGCCGGTTACGACCCGAGCATGCCGAAGATCGACGGCGTCGACGTGGTTCGCGTCGGATCTGCCGACGGGGACCTCCCGATCGGAACGCTCGCTCGTCAACTGCGCGACGAACACGAGCGAACAGCACAGCTGCTCACCCAGAACGAACGCGAGATCTTCGAGACGCATCTCCTCACTCGTGTCGGCGACTCGCTGCGCGCGCTCCTGCTCGACGCGGACTCGTTCGAGCACAAGATCAACGAGGAGATGTCCAAGGTCCCGACCGAGAGCGGCATGGTTGTCGAGCTGCGCTGGGAGGTCTCGGGCGATGAGCCCGGCCTGTCCGATGCGGTCAAGTCACTGAGAACCGCCCCAGAGATGCTCGGTCCCGAACGACGCGAGGCGCTTCGCGACTTCTTCATGCGCCGCATCGCCGACCTTCGCTCCACCCAACCCGGCCGCAGCTTCGCCGAGACGCTCACGTCCGCCCTCGACTACCGCTCCTGGCACGCGTTCACCCTCTACGCGCGATTCGCTACCGGAAAGCGCCAGCGAGTCACCCGAACCTTCTACCGAGGGCTGTCCGGTGGCGAGGCCGCGACGCTCCTCCACCTCCCTCTCTTCGCGGCCGCTGCCGCCCAGTACGAGAACGGGTCGATCGACGGTCCGCGCATGATCGCCCTCGACGAAGCGTTCGTCGGCATCGACGACAAGATGCGGGCACGGCTGATGGGGTTGCTCACCCAGCTCGACCTCGACGTCATCCTGACCAGCCACGAGTTCTGGGGCTTCTACGACACCGTGCCGGCGCTCGTGCTCTACGACCTCATCCGCCGTCCACCGACCCCGGGCGTCTACGCCCAACGATTCGACTGGATCTCCGACACCGGATCGTCAAGCCACGATGCAACCGCCTGACCCGACGATCTCCGAACTCGACCGTCCAGAGCTAGCTCGACTCTGGCAGGCCACTCGAAGCCGCCTCGAACGCAACGGACTCAAGATCACAACGAGCCCGATGCAACTCGATGATCTCGACGACGCCGAAGTCGCAGCCATCTGCGCCCTCCTCTCGGAACGACGACCGGCCGGCGATGCCGTTCGAGTGAGCCTCGCCAGGCTCGACACGGTCCTGCGCAACAGTCCCGCCGGGATCGGGGTCCTCGAGGTGCTCGAAGCGCTCGACGGCTCGATCGACGACCGGCAGGCCCGCCGTTCAGCCGAACGAGCTGCAAGGGACGCGACGTGGGACTCAGCACATACCCACCGCGCAGCGCTCGACCCCGAGGTGCAGGACTGGTTGGCGTCGGTACGACGCCGTGGACGGCTCACCCGCCTCGGCATCATCGACCCTGGCGCGTCGCTCGTGACGGCGCTGAACTGCGTCGAGTGGTTGATGGCTCATCGAGCGACGACGTCGCCGGCGCCGCTCGCCGTCGTATCGGCAGAGTTGTTTGGCGACGCTCACGCCCTGGACGGTGACACAGCCGTCGGCACCCTCGTCTGGGACGCTGTGACGACGATCAGCAGGATCGAGATGCCGCGCGAAGCATGGAAGTCGTTCGGTGTTCTGCTCGACGAGGTGAGCACGTCTGCGCTCGCGTACATGATTCCTGGCGTGCCCGGAAGCCTTCTTGCTGCTGCTTCTGCTGGTGCCGAGCCGATCCGGGTCACGCATCGGATGCTCGACCGCGGTCTGGGCCTCGCGCTCCGACCCGGTGACATCGTTTCCGTGTGCGAGAACCCCGCCATCGTGATGCTGGCCGCCGATCGACTCGGATTCGCCTGCGGCCCCCTCATCTGCCTCGAAGGGCAACCATCAGGTGCAACGAGCCAGCTCCTAGCGTCAGTCCGGCGTGCAGGAGCAACCGTGCGTGTCCACGCTGACTTCGATCTCGGCGGGATAGCGATCGCGTCCCACATCATCCAGCGATTCGAAGCATCGTCGTGGCGGATGGGACGCGACGACTACCTGCTGGCCCTCGATGGTCCGACAACGGACCTTGCCCACCAGATCGGCGCGATCGGCTGGGACCCCACCCTGTCTGACGTCATGAACGCGCACCGGCGAGCCGTCCACGAAGAGAGCGTCGCCGCCACACTCCTGGCTGATCTCTCCATCTGACCCCTCACAAACGGGGTGGCGGCACACCAAGGTGGCGGCACGGCACGACTGGAGATTGGGGGTTTCCATGCGGCAATTCCCGGCCGGATACCCCGATCCCGCGAGCTTCCGCGGGATTTTCGCGGTATCTGCGTCAGGCCTACCCTGATGGATCAGGCCCCAAAACTCCACAGCTAAAGGCAGCTAAAGGGCTTCACCGCAGTACCCCCAACGGGATTCGAACCCGTGCCGCCACCTTGAGAGGAACCGGGAAGGTGGTGGCAGCGAACAGCGACGGACGTGAGCGGGCGAGATCTCGGGCTTCGTCCGACACGGCGAACGTGAACGGGCAGCGCGACCGGTGTCGGCCAACAACCTGCGGCGGACGCGAGATATCCGCGAGATGGATCCGACCACCTGATGTAGTCGGTCAACCCCTAGCTGGCGGAGCAGCCATCGCAGTCGCTGCCGCCACCAGATCGGCGGCCGCGATGGCTGCAGCTTCGACCGCTGCCGCCGCTTCGGCCTCGACCCGAGCCTTGATATACGACTCCAGATCCTGCCCGTGCTGTACGGCGGGCGCGAGGGTCTGGAACTCGGCGGCCAGGCGCGTCGCCGTCACCCTGTCGATCCCGTTGCGCACCACGACGCAAAGGGCTTGGGTAGGCACGCCGTAGCGAAGGCGAGAGATTCCGAGGCTCTGGTGCGCAAGGTCGCTAAGTGCAGGTTGGGCGAGTTCGGTCGCCGTGAACTCCACGAGCGCTGTCATGACCCATGGCAGGAGCGTTTCCAGATCGCCGGAGATCGTGGCCCACACCTCTGGGTGAGCACCGATAATGCTGCTCTCCGGTTCGCCCGCGATCCAGAGCCGGAGAGCGTCCTCGATCGCCGTGTTATCGAGGATCCGCCAATGCGCCAGTTCACGAGAGACCGGGGCTACCTGGGATGCCATCCAGTAGAACCACGGGTCCAGGTCGGACACGATCGATTGCAGTGCAGCAGCGAGCGCTGCCGCCTGCGGCGTCAGAGAATCTCGAAGCGCGATCGCCGATGCCATCGGAAGCCCGGTCCGGTAGAACGCCGTCTGCCACCGGTCGCCGCCGATGAAGTTGACCACCTGGGCGGCTCGCCTCTCCGCGAACGCGAGGACGCCGTCGCGTTCGGCATCCGACGCCCCGGACCACCAGAGCGTGCGGCCGAGCACCTCCTCGAGGCAGGTCCGCAGGTCGCCGTCGATGACGCCTCCCTCAACGATGGCCGCGATGATGAGAGCATCGAGGTCGGCCATCGGGGTCTTCCCGTCCACCTCCGGCTCGAGCACGTCGATGTGCCGCCCGAACGCACGAGCCTTCCTGAGCGCAGCGGTGAGGGCGGACGGCGTCGCTGGAAGGTTCGACCGAAAGGCCTGGAGCCACTTGTCTCGGTGGTCCGCGCTCGGAATCATCGCGATGAACGAACCGGACGTGAACCGGCCGGCTCGGCCGGCCCGACCGGCGAGGTTGCGGAGCCTCGCGATCTCCGGCTTGCCATGATCGGCGGGGAGGTAGGCGGCGATAACCGTTCGGGTTGGGAAGTCGACCCCTTCGAGGAGCGTCGGCGTACAGACGACGCAGCGCAGCAGGTTCTTGCGGGCCGCCGTCTCGACGGCCTGGCGCACCGCTCGGGGTAGATGTGGATGGCGGTACGTTCGAACTGCGCGGAACGCGGGAGCGACGCCTCTCCGGTCCAGTATCCACCACCGACGCCAACGACACCGAGTCGCCGCTGTCGATCTTGGCCCACGTTGCGGCCAGACCATCGACGGTCGCCTGTTCGACCGGCCAGGCATACGACGGATCGCGTTGTGCCGCGACCAGCTGGACCGCGATGCCCGTCGGGCCGTCGAGGCTGAGCTGAGGTCTCGCGAACGCCAAGTACTGCTCGACGCGCTCTTGATAGGTCGCCTCGGCCAACCAGCCAGCCGACCGCGCCGACCGAGCCCAACAGGAACCGCCGGCGGTTCAATCCGTCATCGATACCCCCGAGACGAGAGACGAACTCTAGATCGCCACCTCGACGACGCCGGTCCGATGGGACCCGTTCAGTTGGTGGGGTCGGGTTCGATGGGGAACTGCATCTCGGTGCGCCACGGAGTCCGCCGATCCGTCCACCAGTTGGTCAGAGGCCGACGACGTCGACCGGGGTCTGCGCGAAGTGGGTGCCGCCATTTCCGAGGGAACCCGTATCGCCGCGGCCCCAACACTTCACGCTGCCGCCGGCCACGACAGCGCACGCATGGCCGCCGGGCGTGCCGTCGAGGGACGTCACACCGGTGAGGGTTCGCATCGAGACCGACGGGTTGGGCCAATCGCCGAACTGGTCGGATCGGCCGCAGCGAACCGTTCCGCCCGGGAACCTCGCGCAGAAGCCCGAGCGGCCCGGAGCATTGATGAGCTCCACGACGTTCGCCGTCTCGGCAAAGTCCTGCCAACTCCCATTCCGCTCGCCATTCCGCTCGTTCGGGCAGGCGACGTGTGGGGTGGCGGCGCCGCGGATGACGCACCAGCCGTTCGTCGCGGTCACGTCGGTCACACCCGCGAGCACACTCGCCGTCACGGGTGCGTCGAGCGGCAGCCCGTTGGAGTTGTCGATCTTCAGCAGCGTCCCGTCGGCGAGGAGGATCTGGGCCTCAACCGACCAACCGTCGTTGACCACGGCCACGGCGGTGCTGACGCCGACCACCTCTCGGGGTTCACGGAACGCCGGCTGCGTCGGTGGATCCGTCACGGGACCCACGCGGGAGACCGGCCCCCAACACTTCACTCCCCCGCTCGCCAGGACGGCACACCCGCCGTCGATCGTCACGGCATCACTGATGCCGCTGACCGTCACGGGTATGGTCGAGAACGTACCGGGTCCGGAGTTGTTTCCGAGCTGTTCGCCGCGCCCCCAGCACTTCACGGTGCCGTTGGTGATGAGGGCACAGACCGCATTGAAGTCGACGTCAACGGCGGTCGCGCCGGTGAGACCCACCACAGGCTTGGGGGTTGGCGTTGGCTCGGTGGTGCCCGTGCCGGTCTGACCGAAGTTGTTGCGGCCCCAGCACTCCACCGTGCCGTCGGCGATCAGGGCACAGGTCGGCCCATTGGGTGCGCTGTCGACCGCGACCACATTGGCGACATCGGGCACCTTGACCGGCAGCAACGAACCGCCTCCAACCGGCCCGGCGTCGCTCGGGTACCCGCCCCAGCACACCAACGAGCCGTCGGCCATGATCGCACACGTTCCTGCCTCGAAGGCGTGGACCGACGCGGCGGCTTGGCCACCGGACGCCGAGCTGATGGGGGTCGTCGGGGGCAGCACCGGACCGACGACTGCCGTCGTGGCCGAGGCCGAACCGACGGTGTTCTTGACGACAACCGTCGCCTTGATCAGTCGGCCCTGCTCGGCGGACGTGACGAGGAAGGTGCTCGTGGCCCCGCCGCCTTGGTACTTGGTGATCGGCGTGCAGCTGTTGCCGGCGGTGTCGCACGAGAACCACGTCACGTCATGGTCCTTGTACACCTGGTTCTCGTTGGCCCAGGTTCCTTCATCGAGCGTCAGGGTCTCGCCCACTCGCGCCGTTCCCGTGAGAAAGGGGGGAACCGACACCGATGGTGCTGGCCCGCACGACGTCACGAGCGCGGAGATCGCCGCGAGCCCAAGAAGCACCGCCCAACGACGGTGTCCGGTCGAACGATTGATCATGACTACCCCTCCAACTCGTCCACGGTGGTCGACTCTGACTCGCATGATGTCACCTTCGCGAGCATCGCGTCGCCCGCGGCCCGACGCTCCCCTCAAGCTCCCGGCCGGAACTCCCGATACGAGGCGGCAGTGCGATCAGTTCTGCATCTTTGGCGCCCCGGCGGAGAGCGTGGCAACGCGATGGTCGAGTTCGAGAGCGCCCCCACCATCACCTACACGCCGAACTTCACCTCACCGTGTCTGAACCGTTCCGGCCAGACCGTCACCGTGACGATCTCCGGCAACGCCAGGATCGACCTCCGGCAACGCCAGGATCGACCTCCCGATCCACTCCTCGAAGTTGTCCTGAGCGGATCGGGAACGTTCGTTCGCCAATGAACCATCTCACCCGCCGCGGCTCCGAGCGGGGCGCGGTCGCCCCCATGGCAGCCCTCTGCCTCCTCGTCGTGTTGGCCATGACCTCCTACGCTCTCGACCTCGGAGCAAGCTGGCTCGCCAAGCAACGCCTCACCACCGCATCCGATGCCGCCGTGCTGGCCGTGGCGCGCACCCACGCCGCCGGCGGCGATTGCACCACCGAAGCCGCAGCGATCCTGCACGCCAACCTGGCGTCGGGCACCGTCGTCACCTGCACCACCAGCCCGCCCGCGATCGGCGCCACCATGGTGCAGGTCACCTCGAAAGTCGATGTGCCGTTCCATTTCGCGCAGTCCATGGGATACAGCAGCGGGCCGCCCATGTCACCAGCAGCGCCCGCGTCGGCACCCCCAAATCCGTCACCGTCGGCACGCGTCCACTTGCGATCTGTGTCAACGGCAACGATCAACTCAGCGCGTGGCTCGCCGATCCGACCGCACCCTCGACGATCCAAGTGTCGTACGGGAAGACGAACACCAGCGCCTGCAACGACGGGTCCAACGTCCCAGGCAACTGGGGCACTGTCGACTTCAACGGCGGATCGAACTCCAACCATGAGTTCCGAAGCTGGGTCCAGTACGGCTACAACGGCCCGGTCAACGCAGGCTCCACCGGGGCGGACTGCACCTCCGACCCCACCGCCTGCTACCAAGGCGACACCGGCGCCCTCGCCGGATCGAGCGCCAACGCCCTGCAATCATTGGTCGACGCAGCGACTGTGTTCCCGGTTCCTCTGTTCGACTCCGCATCCGGCAACGGCGCGAACACCCTCTTGCACGTCGTCGGGTTCGCCCTCGTTCAGCTCACCGGCTACCAGGTCACCGGAGCCAACACCGGCCGCTACCTCACCTTCACCTTTCAACCGGGCGTGGTCACGGGGACCTGCTGCACCAGTACAGCGGTCGGCGGGGCCCTCTGCGACGCCGCCACCGCCGAGGGCCTCCACGTGGCGAATCCGCCCTGGGGGACCTGAGCGAGGACTCAACCAACCGAGCCTCTACGAAACCCGGTGTCCCTCAGGTTCAGACCGGTACGCAACGCCACGGAACGGAACGGACGACCCATCCGAGCCCCCCTGATCACCTCTCTTTCGAACCCCCCGACCAGGGAGGCTCTGAGGCGACTCGCTTCGATCGTCAGGCTCGGAGGTCCTTCACGAGCAGCATCAGGGTGAGGTCGTCGATGGGGGATGGCTCGAACCCGTACCGTTGGTAGAAGGCGGCGGCTGACTGATCCTTGGCGTGCACCAGCAGAACCCGGACCCCGGTGACGTCCGCGATCTCAATCGACTTCAGCAGGAAGTGCTTCAGCAGTGCTGCGCCCAAGCCCCTTCCCTGGTGCTTCTGGTCGCCGGCCAACCGCCCCAGCAGGAGAGCGGGCAGAGGGTCGCGCTGGTTGCGAGCGGCGCGTCGTGTTGCGGAGGTGCGCAGCAGCACGGCCGCGCTTGACGCGTAGAACCCAACGATTCGCTCATCGTCGGCGACGACCCAGGTTCTGCTCGAGCCGTCGGCCTGGTTGCGACGCGCCCGCCGTCTCAGCCACGTGTTCAGGTGGTCCTCGCCACAGTCGAACTCGTCGACCACGTGGGCTTCGGTGAGGAGGTCCGGCCCGCTGAGGCGGTTCACTCGTCTTGCTCGAGCACCGACGGGTTCGACAGGAGCTTGGCGAGCTCGGGCTTGAAGACGGGGGGCCGATCGAGGAGGCGCTGGAGCTCGACCCACGCGGCGGCGTCGAGGGCGAACGCTCGACGGTCGGCGAGGTCGTCCTGGGCCGCCTCGACGGCGTGACGCACGACGTACTCGTTGAGCGATTCGCCCGTGCTCTCCAGCAAGCGACGCACGAGCGCATCCTGCGTCGGGGTGACCCGGAGGGTCCAGCGCCCTGTCTTCGTTTCCACGCCACGAGTGTACGTCAAATAGCTGTACATGCAAGCGATCCGCGAGCACCATGGCGAGTGGTCGGGGACGCAGTTGGCCATCCCCGGCCATGGCAGGGCCGTCGAGGTTCGCACATCGTTGGTTCGCAGCCAGGCAGACTGGCGCGGTGCTCGGCGATGGTGTGGAACTCCCAGCCGGCTACGTCGAACTTCAACTTCGCTTCGCTCGTCGATCTGCGGCGCTCGGCACGCACGACTTCGCCGACGCGATGACCCAACTCACGAACCTCCATCGGCGTCTTGGGTTCGGCGACCCTTCCGAGCCGACCGACGAGCGATGGACTCGCTACCTCTACGGTCTTGACGCTCACCGGCACCTTGGCGAGCAGGTCCGCTGGACCGTTGCGTTCGCAGCGTCGAACCGTGCTGTTCCGCCACCATCGTCGGCGGTCGCCCGGGCGGGCCCGTTCAGCGTTCATGTCCACGGTGATCTGCTCCGAACGCACTTCGTGCCGAAGGCCGCCGACGCTACGAGTCCGCTCCACGCGTCACGGCTCCTGCTCCGACGCAGTGAGCTCCGTGCTGCGCTGGAAACCGCGTCCCGGCTCTATCCCGAGGCGCAGCGGGTGCGTGGCGCATCGTGGCTCTACTCGACCAAGTCGTACTGCGCCTTGTTCCCGACGACGCACATCGCCTCAGCGACCGAGCGAACGGGGGCGTACCAGTTCCAGGGATCCTCGGCGTGGGGCCAGTTCCTCGACCACCGGGGTGGCGTGAAGGCGAACCTGGCAGCGAGGTTCGTCGCCGCCGTGGACAACTACGACGGCGATGCACCGTGGACGCTGTTCCCGATCCCGACGCTCATCGTCGACTCTCCGATCGAGGTCTTCGCTCTTGGCGCTGATGTTGGTGCCGCCGACGACGCAGTTTCGGAGACCCTCCCGTAGGTCATGCTCGGCATGTGCTCAGCGACGTCGGCGGACTTGGCGGCCACCTCCATGAGCATCCCAGCTGCGGCACCTCGTGGATGCCGTCCGTCGGCTGCTCGAGGCCGGGAAGCAACGAGGCTGCACGTGGTCGTTCCCTGACGCTGGGTTGGGAACCACGGACCCGCAGATCAGACGAGGCGGATGTGAGAACGGGTTCGAACGAGGACCGTTGGGGGATCGTCCGCAACCGCTCCCACCAGGGTGGAAGGTGCAGCACCCCCAACGGGTCGTGCGATTCAGGGCGGTCGCGGGACTTTCGCGGTATCGACCCGGGGACCGCCGATGCGTCCCGATGAACTCTACGCGACGTCGAGGTAGCGACGCAACGCCTCCCTGATGACTTCGCTCGTTGACGTGTGATCGTGTTCGGCACGCGACTCAACCAGCGACTTCAGTTCCGGGTCGAGACGGACGGGAACCACATCGGCCGGCCCAGATCCCATCGGTCGACGCCCGCCACGACGTCGAAGCGCGTCAGTGTCGTAGCCATCCTCGGCTTCGGCGACCAAGCGACCGATCTCGCTCTCGTCGACAGGTCGACCCTTCGACGTTCCGTACACTTTGTCAGCCATCATTCGTCCCCTTCCAAGAGCCCGTCGATCAGCGGCTGATACTTCGACCGCATCCTCATCGCGTGGATGACCATCTCACGGTCGTCGTCAAAGCGGAGCACCACGATCTCGAGCAGATTCCCAGCCCGGTCAGGGCCAAGTACCAGTTTCCGGGTGGGCGAGTCGTAGTCGCCGAGGTCGAACTCGGCCAGCGTCCGTGCCAACGCGTGAACGATGTCTTCCTCAACGACATCGTGCTTGCTGGCTGAACTGTGGAACTCCACATCGGGCAATCGTAATACGAAACATCGACGATGACAACGGTCCACGCCACCAATTCGGACGATCCTCAAAGCCCCTCGCGGTGTTTTCGCCATATCTCCATCAGGTCAGTCCTGACGTCGACAGGCCGAAACCCCGCAACCAAAGGCTTCGCCCTGTACCCCACAACGGGATTCGAACCCGTGCCGCCACCTTGAGAGCGACCCGTGGGACGGAATCGACGGATAGTGACGGACGCAGGCGGGCGAGATTCCGGGGCTTTCGTAGATCGCCGATCGCCGGCGAACGACCCCGAATGACGGCGGCCGCGGGTTTTCGCTCGGCGCACGCGCACTGGACCAGGTCCTCACCCGCCCTCCTTCGTCGATGCACCAGACTCGAACGATGCACCTCGAGTACACGGCGCTGCTCGTTGCCGACTATGACGACGCCATCAGGTTCTTCGTCGACGCGCTCGGTTTCGACCTCGTGGAGGACACGCCAGCCGAGACCACCGACGGCCGACAGAAGCGATGGGTCGTGGTACGCCCGCCCCGAGCGACGACAGGCCTGTTGCTCGCGCAGGCCGACACGGAGGATCAGCTGGCCACCATTGGTGGGCAGTACGCCGGGCGTGTCGGGTTGTTCCTTCGCGTCGAGGACTTCGATGCTGCATACCGGCGACTGCGCGAGCACGGGGTCCAGTTCGTCAGCGAGCCACGCGACGAGCTCTACGGGCGAGTCTGTGTGTTCGTCGACATCGCAGGGAATCGTTGGGACCTTCTCGGCCCGCCGTCCTGACCCCGCTGTTCCGTTTCGCGCGTTTCGTCGGATGTATCGAGTACGATACATCTGTGCCCGATTTCGCTATCGTTCTTCGAAATTCCCGGGTTGTCGCCGGCCTCACCCAGGCTGCTCTTGCCGATCGGTCCGGCATCGCGCGCCCGAACATCGCGACGTACGAGCATGGCCGACGCGAGCCGTTGTTCGACACGGCGATCACCCTGCTCGAGTCGGCTGGGGCTCACGTCGAGATCGAGCCCGCCGTCGTGTGGACGTGGACCGACGACCGCCGCCCATACGCGATCCCCTCACGCCTCTGGCGGCTGTCCCCCGCCGCCTGCCTCCGCCCCTTCGAACCCGGGCCGCACCTCTGGTGGAGCGGACCACGCCGAGAACTCGACCTGGCCCAACGCAAGGACCGCCTGCGCGCCTACGAGCTCGTTCTTCGAGAGGGCACACCGAGCGACATCGAAGCGATCGTCGACGGCGTCCTGCTGTGTGAAGCCTGGCCTGACCTCACGCTCCCCCGGGCGCTCCGCGCGGCCTGGACCCCGCTCATCCACGCAGAGGGCGACCTGGTCAACCTCGCCGCTGCATCGTGAACCGGCTCACCGCGGTGCAACGGCGAGCCGCTCGCATCCTCTTCGAACTGCCGGACTCGGCGGGCTTCGCGCTCGCCGGCGGCTCGGCACTCGTCGCACTCGGAGTCGTGGACCGGCTGACCCGCGACCTTGACGCGTTCATCGCAGCGGAGCCGCGCAACCCGCCCGGCGACGTGCGCCCACTCGCCAGATCGTTCACCTCTGCGCTCACCGCCGAGGGATGGACCGTTCAACTCGTCCGAGACCACATCACCTTCGCACGACTCCTGGCAACGCTCGATGGCGAGACCATCGAGGTCGACCTCGCCGTCGACTCCCCACCGCTGTTCCCACTGCAGCAGGTTGATGGCATCCCAGCACTCACCGCCGAGGACCTTGCCACCCGCAAGGTCCTCGCGATCCTGGATCGCACGGAGGGACGGGACTTCACCGATCTCTGGGCGCTCTCGACGCGACTTGGGCGGGCGGAGTGCATCGCCTGGGCGCAGCAACTCGACAGCGGCGTGAGCGAGCATGACGTCGCCGACGCCTTCATGCGGCTCGAGCGACTCGGTGACGACGAACTGCCATGCGTTCCTGCGAAACGAGCAGCGGTCCGAACATGGTTCGTGGACTGGACCACCGAACTTCGCCGCTCGATGGGCTGAACCCGACGCCATCAGGTCGCACGATTCAGGGTGGTCAGGGAGTCGCGCAGACTCATGGTGGTCGACTGGGTGTTCCGTTGGTGGGGTGCTCGGGGGGAGCTGGTTGGCCGGTGAGCACTTGCGCAGACCGAGGGGGGTTGATCTCTGAAGCCAGAGCGTGCCCCGGCCAACCGGCCGGGCAACCATCAACCAACCCCAACTCGCATAGCCACTGGACCACTCACCGGGGACCCCTCACGGGCACGGACTCCCCGCCAGCAACGACGAAGGCAACCGGTCACTGCCGCCGTGGCCTCGCCTCGATGCTGCCGCTCGCGACTGAGCATTCGATCTTCGACGGGGTGCCCACCTTGCATCGGGCTGATCCCACCAGCTGACAGCCTTCCGCCGCCTCGGGCGGTCCATCCGCCCGCTCGAAGGAGCCTCTGCGGTCAACTCGGAACCACCTCGCAAAGGTGGCGGCACGCCCGCTCAAAGATGCCCGAAACGGCGCTGGTCTCGCCACATCTCGCGGCCTCGGTACCGCAGATATCCCGCGGGATCTTCGCGGTATCTGGCGGGGCCCGATCAGGACAACCCTGATCCGCAAACGACGAAACCCCCAACATTTGGCGGGTTTCCAGCAGTACCCCCAACGGGATTCGAACCCGTGCCGCCACCTTGAGAGGGTGGTGTCCTGGGCCACTAGACGATGGGGGCCAGGTGCAGGTGCGCATGATACCGCCTCCGCGCGCGCCCTTCGAATCGGATTCGCGCCGGATCACTCGACCGTCGAGCCGTCCGCCCGGTACAGCCGCACCGCCGTGTTTGCAGTCGTCAGCTCGCTACCGGGGACGAAGAACGACGCGACGGCCGACGCCACGCCGTACGGCTTCAGCGTGAACTCGTGGGTCGCGCCCGCTCCGACGAACTCGCCGCGGACTGCGTCTCGTGGCCCGGCAACGACAACGATCACGCCGGGGTCACCGGACCGAACTGCGACGAACGAGAAGATCCCACCCGCTCCACCGCCGCCCCCGCCGACCGTGGGGACGAGCTCCGCCTGCCCGTCGCGTTCCACGACGATCGTGCACCCGCTGAGGAAGCCGGCGTCCTCCGCTGCCGGGAACTCGTCCTGCCACGTGGCGTCCGAGCGCCACGATGTCGGAGATGTCGTCGCTACCACTCGGCGGATCGACCACCGGAGCGGCCCGTCCTCACCGGCGACCAGCAACTCGACCTCCGGCGGCACCTGATCGACCGATCGCGCAGCAGCGGCGACCGCCGCATCCCACGTCGGCTGGTCGACAACGCTGATCGAGTCCAGCAGCCGCGCGGTTCGACCGTCGTCGTGAAGCAGGTCGACCGAGCCCTTCAGCACGAGCGGATGACCGGCGACCTCCGCGACCACCGCCGGGTTGTCCGAGTCGACCAAGAACCACGCCCGGCGACCGAGCGATCGCTCCTCCACCGCGACGGCCGGCCCGCCCCAGTGGCTCCGGGACACGGACGCGGCGATCGCCAACGCCCGCGCTGTCCCGACCCCTCCCGGCACCGATGTCACCCGCAGCGAATACTGCTCACCCGACACGATCAGGTTGACTTCGCGTTGCCGCTGTGTAGGCGGGCCACCGACCGCGTGCACGGAAGCGATCTGCTCACCGATCAGCGACGCCAGCATCACCCATCCGTCGGGCGGGTCCACCACGACCGGTGCATGCCGCGGCGCCCGGCGCACTCCCTCGGCGACCGCTCGCAACGCGCCGAGATCGGCCGCCGGACCGTGCACGGCGAACCCATTTGGCCCATCGCCGAACGTGCCCGTGGCAGTCGTCGACGCGTCAACTGCCACGAAGACCGAGCCCGGCTTCGACGACCACACCGCAGGATGCCCGCCGATCCGCTCCTTCTTCTCCGCCCCGGGCGTCAGGTACGTGGGGAGCTCCTGACGCGCCCCACCCTGGTTGCCCGACCCGTCGTAGCTGTCGATCGCGATCCAGCGGCGATCGGACACGCCCTTCCAGTTCTCCGGGACGAGGAGCACGGTCGGGTGCACCCCACCGAACGTGTCCGAGGACCACAACGGCTCCATCTCGCCATCCACCGCCGAGACGACGGCGAGCCCGTCGGGCGGTTCCACGACGAAGCCGACCGCGGGGCCGGACCCGGCGGGCGCCACTTCCGGAACGCCGCGGGTCCCGGCGCATGCACCACCGAGCACCGCCACGGCGAGCATCGCCGTCGACACGATCGCCGTTCGCACCGGTCGGGGCTTCACACGGCGACCCTAGCGGCCACGCTCCCGCCGAACGCGACGTGGCCCCGCACCAGGCGGGGCCACGACTCAGAGCTCGGAGGGGAGGACTCGAACCCCCAAAGGCTGGACCAGAACCAGCAGTGTTGCCAATTACACCACCTCCGAAAGGCACACCGACTCTAGCGGCTCGCCCAACCCACCCCAAACCACGTTTCTCCACGACGACCGATCGGATCGAGCGACCGAGCGTCGCTACGACGGCGCCTCCACCAGGTTCACCAGCCGCCGATATCCGATCACGCGCCCCACCGCGACGAGCCCGGTCTCGCGCGCGAGCGCGGCGGTCGAGGAACGCGTCCCCGAGCGCGCAGGCGACACCGCACCGTCGATTCCCACCTCGTCGGCGATCGAAAGCACCCGGTACGAGTGATACGGGTCCGAGATGAACAGCACGTGTGCGATCCCCTCCTTGCGGAACACGCGGGCAGCTGCGGCCAGCGATTCCCACGTCGACGATCCGTTGCTCACCACGATCACGTCGGCGCCGGGCACGCCCTTGCCCTGCAGGTACTTGAGCCCGCTGTATGCCTCGGTGAAGCGATCGCCCGCCTTCGACCCGCCCGTCACGACCACCTTCGGCACGCGCTTGGCGGCATACAACTCGTAGGCGTGGTCGAGACGAGCCGCGAACACCGGGCTCGGCCGCCCGTTGTACTGCGCCGCGCCGAGCACCACCGCAGCGTCGGCCGTGCCCCGGTCGTCCCACCCTTCGGCCCACCACACCTGCAACGCGGTCACCGCTACGTAGCCGACCACGGCCAACACGGCACCGGCGATCAGACGGCGCGGACGGAGCCACCGGCGACGGCCCGACCGTCGCGGAGGCCGCGGAGGCCGCGCAAGGCCCTCCGGAACAGGCGCCGCGCTCAGAGCCTCGCCCTCGCTGCCCGCAACCGGCCGAGCACCGTCTCGGCCCCCAATACCTCAAGCGCCTCGAACAGCGGCGGCCCCACAGTTCGGCCCGTCACCGCGACCCGCACCGGTGCCTGCGCCTTGCCCAACTTCAGGCCTGCCCGCTCGGCCACCGCCAGCGTCTCGGCATGGAGGCGGTCGCGCACCCACGCACCGTGCCCCTCGGCCGCAACACCGTCGAATGCGGCGATCGCAGCATCGAGCAGGGGCGCCGCACCATCGGCACCCATCACCTTCTGCCACGACACCTCGTCGATCTCGGGCTCCGCGAGGAACACGAAGTCGACGGTGCCGGGCACCTCGTCGAGCCGTCGCACCCGGAGCTGCACGTCGGGCGCCAACGCCGCGAATACGGCCGGATCGACACGCTCGGCCCACGGCGCGGCCGCAAGGAAGGGCTCCGACGCCGCCACGAACTCGTCGACCGGCAGCGCACGCAGGTACTCGCCGTTGATCGCCTCGAGCTTCTTCACATCGAACATCGCCGATGCCGGGTTGATGTCGGCGGCCTCGAACAGCTCCACGATCTCGCGGATGGGACGCACCTCGACCCCATCGGAGGGCCCCCACCCGAGAAGCGCCAGATAGTTGACCATCGCCTCTGGCAGGATCCCTCGGGCCTGATAGTCGGCGATCGCCACGTCGTCGCGCCGCTTCGAGAGCTTCTTGCGGTTGTCCCCCACGATCAACGGCAGGTGGGCGAACACCGGGGGCTGCGGAGTTCCGAGAGCGGCGCGCACCAACAGCATCTTCGGGGTGACGTTCAGCAGGTCCTCGCCACGGATCACGTGCGTGATGCCCATCGCGAGGTCGTCGACGGCGTTGGCGACCACGAACATCGGCGATCCGTCGCGCCGCTGCAACACGAAGTCCTCGAGACTCGAATGCTCGAAGCTCACTCGACCGCGGATCAGATCGTCGAAAGCCGTCAAACCCTCGTCGGGCACCCGGAACCGCACCACGTGCGCCACGTCGGCCGACACGGCGCGGTCGCGACAGAACCCGTCGTACCCCGGCACGCCCGACGCGGCGACCCGCGCTGCCACCTCGTCCTGCGTGCACGCACACCGATACGCGGCCCCCGACCCCAGCAGCCGGGCGACGGCCCCACGGTGTTCGTCGGCCAGCGAACTCTGCAGTACCGGCTCGCCGTCCCAGTCGATTCCGAGCCACTCGAGCGTGTTGAAGATCACATCGATCAGCTCGGGCTTCGAGCGCTCCAGATCGGTGTCTTCGATGCGCAAAAGGAACGACGCGTCGAGGCCCTGGCCCGCCAGATGCCTGGCGTACAGCCAGTTGAACAAGGCCGTGCGCGCACTGCCGATGTGGAGGTAGCCGGTGGGCGACGGGGCGAAGCGAAGGCGGATCGGGTCGGGCACCGGGCAAGGCTAACCCGCGGGTCCGACGGGCAATTGTCCCCGGTCGGGGTCGCCCGCACGCGCCGCTCGGTCGGCGGTTCGTATCGTTGCCGCTCATGACGGCCCGCACCAAGCGACGCAGACTGATCGCAGCTGTCGCCGCTCTCGCCGCGATTGCGGCGGCCGTGCTCGTGCTCAACAGTCGCTCCACGCCGCGGGCCACCGCCGAGCCGCCGGCGACCACCACCACCTCCACGACGACCACGACGACCACCGCCCCGGTCGACCCCACCCTCACCACCGTCGCGACCGCGCTCGGCCCGACGGTGGCGGTGCTCGAAGGCCCGCCGCCCGGCCTAGCCCTCGACCAGAGCGAGACCGACCGGGCACAACAGGTGCGCGCCATCGGCCCCGCCTACTCCCCCGAACGCCCCGACGCCGACCCGCTTCCCGCCGCCGATCACGCGATCCAAGGACGCCGCAAGACCGCCGTCGGATGGGAATACGACAGTCCGACGCCATGGGGTCAACCGCTCACCTTCGTCGTGACCGAGCGCCACGGCGACTGGCTCCGCGTGCTCATGCCCGTGCGCCCGAACGGTGTCGAGGGCTGGATCAACGCCGCCGACGTTGCGCTGACGACCCATCGGTTCCGCGTCGAGATCTCGCTGGGATCACGCCACCTGCAGGCGTTCGACGCGACGACGATGATCGCCGACACGCCAGTGGTGGTCGGCCGCGACGCCACGCCCACACCCACCGGCCGGTTCTACGTGACCGACTACGACGAGAAGCACGCAGGCAGTGCGTACGGCCCGTGGATCCTCCCGATCTCGGCCTACTCCCAGGCGCTCGACTGGTTCGACGGCGGCGTCCCCGTCATCGCCATGCACGGTACGAACCGGCCCGACCTCCTCGGATCCGCCGCGTCGAACGGCTGCATCCGCATGCCCGACGAGGTGATCCAACACCTCCGCGACACGCTCCCCCTCGGCACCCCCGTACTCATCAGCGGCTGAGCGATCGCGGTCCCGGAACGCCGCCCGAACCCGCCCTCCGACCTCGGAGGATTCGACTCAGGCCACGATGACATGGCGCCAGTCGGCGCGAGCATCGGCGACGATCGCGTCGAGCGGGCGGTGCAGCACGTCGGCCGGCACCGCATCGGCGATCGCTCGCAGCTTCGGGTAGTGGTGCGGATGATGCGCTTCCTCGATCGCGACGCGTCGCCAGTCGGCCAGGTCGGACGACGCGTTTGCGCCGAAGCCGAGGATCTCGATGGCCGCACGCACGTCGTGCACCACCGGGGCACGACCGAACAGCGACGCGCGCTTGAGCGCCACCGCCGACACCGCGGCGACCGCGTCGCCGCGATGCTCGCCGTCGCCCAGCACCAGCGAGTCGGCGAGCCGCTGCGCGATCCGCAGCACGAACCCCTGGTCGGGCCCGGGCGACCCGAGCCGAACGCCCTCCGGCTGCCGGCCCGTCAGCTCGCCGGGGCGGTCCGCCATCCACGAACCCGACCGGCGCGGTGGCGACGCGTACACACGCGCCCCACGGTTGGCATCGTTCGGCACATACGACGGCGCAGACATGGAGGCAACCCTACGAGCCGCCGCCACGCCCGTTCCACATTTGCCCGTCGCACCGCGCGACAGCGCGACGGCGCCGAGAGCGGAGCACAACGCCCTGCCCGAGGGCGAAACCGAGCGCCTAGCGATCAGCCCGCCTGCGCGCTGCGCAGCAGGCCGAACACCAACGCGTCGGTCAACGCGACCCACGACGCCTCGATCAGATTGGCCGACACGCCGATGGTGGTCCACGTCTCGTCGCCGTCGGTCGAGTCGATCAGCACCCGCGTCACCGCATCGGTGTTGGCCGACGCGTCGAGGATGCGGACCTTGAAGTCGATCAGGTGCAGCCCCGCAATCGCCGGGTACCGCTCGGTCAGCGCCGAGCGCAGCGCCGCGTCGAGCGCGTTGACCGGGCCGTTCCCCTCGCCGACCGCAGCGATTCGCTCATCGCCAACCCAGAGCTTCACCGTCGCCTCGGTCGACAGTTCCACCGTCGCCTCACCGTCGGCCGCCGACTCGCGGTGGTACGAACTCGCCCGATACGCCTCGATCCGGAAATACGGCTGCACCCAACCCGCGGCGCGACGCATCAGCAGCTCGAGCGACGCGTCGGCGGCCTCGAACACGTAGCCCTGCGCCTCCAACACCTTGAGCTCGTCCGACAGCGTCGCCGCGGCCCGTGCATCGAGTTCGACGCCGAATTCCGCTGCCTTCATGGTGAGCCCGGCGCGCCCGCCCAAGTCGGACACCAACACCCGCGTGCGGTTCCCGACGGTCGCCGGGTCGATGTGCTCGTACGCGACGCTGCCGACCTTACCGAGCGCCGAGGTGTGCAAGCCGGCCTTGTGCGCGAACGCGGAGGACCCCACATACGGGTCGGCGGGGTGCGGCGGCAGGTTCACCAGTTCGGCCACGTGACGCGACACCGCCGTCAGCCGATCGAGCCGCCCGTCGGGCAGCGTCGTCACGCCCATCTTCAGCGACAGGTCCGGGATGACGGTCATGAGGTTGGCGTTGCCGGTGCGCTCGCCGTACCCGTTGATGGTGCCCTGCACCTGCACGGCGCCGGCCACGACCGCAGCGATCGAGTTCGCAACCGCGCACCCCGAGTCGTTCTGCGTGTGGATCGCGATGTTGACGCCCTCGAAGTACGAGACGACCTCGCCGACGATGCGCTGCACCTCGTGGGGCAACGACCCGCCGTTGGTGTCGCACAGCACCAGGTAGTCGGCGCCGTTGGTGGCCGCCGCCTCGAGTACCCGCAGCGTGAACTCGGGGTTCGCCTTGTAGCCGTCGAAGAAGTGCTCGGCGTCGAAGAGCACCTGCAGCCCCGCCGAACGCAGGAAGGCCACCGACTCCGCGGCCATGGCGATGCCCTCGTCGAGGGTCGTGCCGAGCGCCTGGGTCACGTGGAACTCGCTCGACTTGCCGACGATGCAGGCCGCCGGCGTGCCGGCCTCCACGAGCGCTCGCAGCGTCGGGTCGTCGTCGGCACGGCCGAGCGGTTTGCGGGTGGAGCCGAAGGCCACGAGCGTGGAGGTCGACAGGCGCAGTTCGTTCGGGGCGCGCCGGAAGAACTCCTCGTCGCGAGGGTTCGACAGCGGATACCCGCCCTCGATCCAGCGCACGCCGAGCCAGTCGAGCTGTTCGGCGATGCGCAGCTTGTCCTCGACCGACAGCGAGATTCCCTCGAACTGGGCGCCGTCGCGCAGCGTCGTATCGAAGATCTCGACGGCCGACGGCACGTGGGCAGCACCGCCCACATTCGGAAGGTCCATCACGCCAGTTCCACCCAGTGTCGGTACTTGTCGGTCTGGCCGCGCACGGCCTTGCCGTACTCCTCGGCGATCGCCGAGCTGATCGGGCCGGGGCAGGGGATCCGCCGATCGTCCACCGAGTTCACCGTCGACACCTCGGCCGCGGTGCCGCACACGAACATCTCCTCGGCGATGTACAGGTCGCTGCGCGCCAGGTCGCCCACCACCACCTCGAACCCGAGGTCGTTCGCGATCTGGGTGACCGAACTCTGCGTGATGCCCTCGAGCGCGCCGGCCGAGAGCGGCGGCGTGACGATGCGGCCGTTGCGCACCACGAAGATGTTCTCGCCGGTGCACTCCGACACGAGGCCCGCCTTGTTCAACATGATCGCCTCGTCGTACCCGGCCTTGAGGGCCTCGACCTTCGCGAGCGAGCTGTTCACGTAGTTGCCCGTCGTCTTCGACGCCGGCGGCATGGTGTTGTGGTCGTGGCGGGTCCACGAGCTGATCTTCATGCGGACGCCCTTCGACACGGCGTCGTCGCCCAGGTATGCGCCCCACGGCCAGCACGCGATCGACACATCGACCGAACACGGCAGCGTGTTGAGGCCCATCTCGCCGTAGCCGTAGTACGCGATCGGCCGGATGTAGCACCCGGGAAGACCCGTGGAACGCACGGTCTCCTTGGTCGCCTCGACGATCTCGCCGACGGTGAAGGGAATCTCCATCATCAGGATCTGCGCCGAGCGGAAGAGCCGCTCGATGTGTTCGGTGAGGCGGAAGATCCCGGGGCCGCGGTCGGTCTCATACGCGCGGATGCCTTCGAACACGCCCATGCCGTAGTGCAGGGTGTGCGTCAGGACGTGAACCTGCGCCTGGTCCCAATCGACCAGCTCGCCGTTCATCCAGATCTTCGGGGTGGGCGTGATGGGCATGGCGACTCCTTCGACTCAGAGCTTGGCGGCGACCGCGTCGCCGATCTCGGTGGTGGACCCTTGGAACTGCTCGGGATGCTCGCAGGCCGCGTTCAGACGTGCGGCGGCGTCGGCCTCGCCGAGGAACTCGAGCATGAGCGACGCGCTGATGATCGCGGCGATCGGGTTCGCCCGGTTCTGGCCGGCGATGTCGGGCGCCGTGCCGTGCACCGGCTCGAACATCGACGGGCCGGTGCGATCCGGGTTGAGGTTCGCCGAGGCGGCATAGCCAACGCCCCCGGCGACCGCACCGCCCAGGTCGGTCAGGATGTCGCCGAACAGATTGTCGGTCACCACCACGTCGTAGCGTTCGGGCCGCTCGACGAAGTGGATGCACGCCGCGTCGACGTGGTCGTAGCCGGTGCTGACCTGCGGGTACTCGGCGGCGACCGCATCGAAGGTGCGCTGCCACAGGTCGCCGGCGAAGGTGAGCACGTTCTTCTTGTGGACCAGGTGAAGCTGACGGCGCTCGGTGCGCGACGCCCGCTCGAACGCGAACCGCACGCAGCGCTCCACGCCGAACCGGGTGTTGACCGAACCCTGCGTTGCGATCTCGTGCGGCGTGTCCTTGCGCAGGAACCCGCCCTCGCCGGCGTAGGTGCCCTCGGTGTTCTCGCGGATCACCTCGCAGTTGATCCGCGGCGGAAGCCGGAACGGGCGCAGGTTGATGTACATGTCGAGATCGAAGCGCATCCGCAGCAGGATCCCGCGCTCCACCAGGCCGGCCGGTGCGGCCACACCGGGCGCCGGGTCGCCGACGGCGCCGAGCAGGATCGCGTCGACGCCACGCCACTCGTCGAGCACTGAATCGGGCAGCACCGTGCCGTCGCGCAGGTAGCGGGCGGCCCCGAGGTCATAGTCGATCCGCTCGATCGAGACGCCGGCCGCGTCGATCACTTTGAGCGCCTCGGCGATGACTTCGGGGCCGATGCCGTCGCCACCGACGACAGCGATTTTGTGGGTGGTCATGGCGTGGATTCCGTGCTTCGGTTGCGGGCGAGGGGGACCGATCGTTCGACCGGCCCCAGGAACGAAGAAACCGCCCACCGGGGTGGACGGTCTCGGCGCACGTCGCAGCGACGTGCGCTCAGCGAATCACGATGGCGGCCGGCGAACCCGGCACCATCGCAACCATCGGAGCAGACACTGCGTACAGCATCGGGCCGGATCATAGCCGCGGACGGCCTTCGACCCCACGCCTAGAATCCGTGGCATGTCCGTGCACGAGCACCAACTCTCCCAGGCCGCCTACGACCGCCTGAAGTCCGAACTCGTTTACCTCACCACCGAGTGGCGCATCGACATCGCCCGCAAGATCGAAGCGGCACGCGAGATGGGCGACCTCAGCGAGAACGGCGACTACCACGCCGCCAAAGAGGAGCAGGGCAAGACCGAGGCCCGCATCGGGCACCTGAGCGCGCTCATCGAGCGAGCCGTGATCATCGACCACGAGGGCGACATCGACTCGGTCGTGCAGGGCACCGTCGTCACGATTCTCTACGAGGACGACGATGACGAAGAGCAGTACCTGATCGGCTCCATCGAAGAGCGGCGCGACGGCATCGAGGTCATCTCCCCCACCTCGCCCCTCGGCGAGGCGCTGCTCGGCGCCAAGGCTGGCGACGAGGTCACCTTCGAGGCCCCATCGGGCCCGCTCAAGGTCGAAGTCATCCGAATCGAGCGCTGAGCCGTAGGCGTCGGCCACGCTCCGCGGCCAACGACGAGCGGTTCGGAGAAATCTCGACAGATTCCTGCGCTGAGCGCGATTCCCAGGGCATCAGCGGCGTCCGTTCCCCGGCGGGTCACCGCCCGGGCCCTCCACAACAGGCCCACCTCGTCGCCATACGGTTCAGGGCACCACGTGGCAGCGAGGAACGGTGACGGCGGGACGGGGGTGGGAGTCGGGCGGCTTCCACCCCCGGCCGTCTTTCTCGGTCGGTCGAGGCGCACATCGCGACGGGCCGCCCCGACCGGCGGCAGAAGGCCCCGACCCGCGTCAGGAGCCCCCGCCCGTGTCAGGAGTCGATCACGACCGACGACTCCAGTAGCACGTCATACGAGACGAACAGTCGCCGACCATCGGCGCGTTCGATCTCGAGCTTCGACGGGTGCAGCCGGCGGATCACGCCCGCGTACTCCGGCGTTTCGATCACGGCACCGACCTTCAGGATCGGCCGGAGCGTGCGGCCCGCAGCCAGCTGTCGCGCAACGCCCACCCCGCCGACGCCGGCGAGAATCGAAAGCGACAGCGCGACCGACAGGATCACCCCACCCGTCAGCATCAACAACACGTCCGTGTCGATCCCGAGCTGGCCGAGCGCGAGCAGGGCGGTCAGCGCCGTGATCGCTCCACGGATCAGCCCGCCGAGCGACTTCGGCTGCTCGCCCGTCGCCCGACCGATCGCCTGGGTCGTCGCCGTCGCGACCAGCACGCCGATGACCCGGCCACCGATCAGGAACAGCCCGGCCACCAACGCGTTCGGCAGGTAGCGCAGCAAGTCGCCCGGGATCGGCTCGAGCGTCTTCGGGCTCGACACCGACACCGCACCCACGATCGCGGCCGCGACCACCGCCCAGAACACCAACGATGACGCCGCTCCCGCTACCTGCTTGAGCTCCGAACGCGACGACTCGCGCATCATCCGGCGCCGCACGAGGCCAGCGGCGATCGACGCGATGGCCACCCCGACGACCACCACACCGACAGCGATCAGGACTTTGGTCACTCCGACTCCTCCTTGTGCGACGGCGGGTCGTCGGTCAACAACACCGCTGCGGTCGTGCGAATCCCCAGGCCCAGCAGATCGGCGAACACGCTCAGCGATTCGCGATCCAAAAGGCGCTCGCGGATGCGCTGCTCCAGCCGGTCCTCCAGCCCGCGCTCCGGCGCGAGGGCTGCGGTGAGCTGCTCGCGCAGCCCGAGGAGACCGTCGTCGTCGCCCAACATGTCCATCACGTCGCTCATCGGCCCTCCCCCGACGAGTCGGAAGTCTGCCCGTTCAATCGCGACTTCTCGAACCCCTGGCGCAACCGAAACAGCCGCGCCCGAATAGTGGGCACCGGCTGGCCGACGGCCTCGGCGATCTGCTCGTAGCTCAGACCCTCCATCTCGCGCAGCACGAGAATCGAGCGGGTGAGCGGGTCGAGACGATCGAGCACCTCGCGTATCTCGGCACAATCACCGATCAGCTGAGCGAGATGCTCGGGATCGGCGGTGCGGTCGTTCGATTCGGCCTCCGGCATCTGCGTCGGGTCCCAGGCCTCGTCCCGCACCCGACGAAGCGCCGACACCGCCTGATTGTGCGCGATTCGCAACACCCAGCCGCGCATCGAACCATCGCCGCGGAACGACCCGTACGCCTCCCAGGCGCGGATGATCGTCTCCTGCGTCACGTCCTCCGCGAGCGACGAATCGCGCACGATCGCCAGCGCGGTCCGATAGATCGACGGCGCGAACTCGTCGATCATCGCCCGAAGCTGTTGCTCGTCGGCGCGGCGCTGCGCAGTCGCAGTCGGCGAAGTCACATCCATCCCGTCGTCAGCGGCCCACTCGGATTCGGGTACGTCAGTTGTAGCCGACAACGTCACGCACCGACGAAAAAAGCCCGATCGCGCCGCGATTCCCGAGAGAATGGATGCGTCCATCCGGCGCACAGCCGATTATCAACGGAAAGAGGCTGCCATGTTGGCGGGATTCAAGAAGTTCATCATGCAGGGCAACGTCGTCGACCTCGCCGTCGGCGTCGTCGTCGGCGCCGCGTTCGGCGCATTGGTCAAGGCGTTCGGCGACTCCTTCATCACGCCGCTGATCCAGGTGATCACCGGCGGCGGTACCAAAGGCGGGACGTTCAAAATCAGCGGCGCCGTCTTCAACTACGGCGCGTTCATCACGGCGATCATCACATTCGTGCTGACCATGGCCGTCGTCTACTTCGTGGTCGTCGTGCCGATGAACGCGGCCAAGGCCCGTCGTGCCCGCAACGAGGGCGACGAGGAAGCCTCCAACGAGGAGAAGATGCTGGCGCTCCTCGAGCGCATCGCCCAGAAGTAGGCGGACCCGCCGAACGGTCTGTGGTGGCGTGGGCCTCGCTCACGCCACCACGAAGTCCACGGGCCGACCGAGTTGACGGCGCAGCAGCGCCGACCGCTCGCCCGCTTCGTACAGCTCCATCGACACGTCCGCATCGTCAGCGGCGAGCAACTCCACCGTGACGATGCCGCCCGCCGAACGAACGCTCACAGCGGCCACGGCATTGCACAACGACCGATCCAGGCCGATCGCCACACGCAGGATCGCCGCCATCCACGCGACGCGGCGCTGGTCGAGCTCGTCGAGCGCCGCGTAGGGCGCGTGCTTCGCCGACGGCTCCCCCCGCCGGTGATACCGGGCGACCTGCGCGATCACCTCGATCTCGTGGTCGGTGAACCCGCTCAGATGCTCGGAATTCCGGATCACGTAGTAGCTGTGCAGGTGGTGGCGGGAGTGCGAGATGAACAACCCCACGTTCGCCAACAGCGCGGCCGCCTCCAGCCACTCACGCTCGGCGTCGCCCAGGTGATGCTCCTCGACCAGACCGTCGAAGAGCTGCACGGCGAGTCGGGCGACCTGCACCGAGTGCTCCGGATCTTCGTCGCACAACTCCATCAGGTGATCGACGCTGTGGCGGCGCAGGTCGCTCAGGCGCCGCGACGTCGCACCTCGCAGACGGCTGCGCAGGTCGAACAGCACCCCTTCTCGAAGTGCGTACTCGCTGAACGTGAGCCGATCGAGCTCGAGCGCGTCCATCACCTGTTCGATGATCACCGCACCGCCCACGATGATGTCGGCCCGGGACGTGTCGATCCCCGGCAGGGCCGCGCGGCCGGCGGGAGTGCGCGCCTCGGCCAGGGCATCCATCACCTCGCCCAGCTCGGCGCGAGTCAGCGTCGCGCCGTTGACCGACTGCGGGGCCAGGCCGGCGGCGCTTTGCGCCATCGCCACCAGGTTCTCGATCGTGCCGGAGCTGCCGACGAACGTGTCGATCGGGTGGCGCCGGGCGTCACGAACGAAGGGCACGATCGTCGCACGCACGGCTCGACGCGCCCGCTCGATGGACTTACGCGAGGTCACGCCGTCGGGGAAGTGCCGCTGCGTGAGACGGATCGCCCCCAGCTTGAAGCTCCGCGCAACCAGGTCCTCGCCGCGGTGACCGATGAGCAACTCCGTGCTCCCACCGCCGATGTCGCACAGCAGCAGGTGTTGGTCGTAGAGCGGCAACGCCTGGAGCACCCCGAGATGAATCAGGCGCGCCTCCTCGTGGCCGGCGATCACCTCGACCTCGATCCCCGCCTCCTTGCGCGCCCGGCGCAGGAAGGCCTTGCGGTTGTCCGCCTCGCGCACCGCCGATGTCGCCACCGCCGCGCACTGCGCCCCGTAGGTATCGATCATCGCCCGGCATCGAGCGAGCGCCGCGACACCCCGGTCGATCGCCGCGTCGGTGAGCACCTTCAGGTGATCGTCGCCCGTCTCGCCGAGGCGCACCATCTCCTTGTGCCGGGTGAGCACCTCGAAGCGACCGTCCACGTCGACCCTGGCGATCACCATGTGGACCGAGTTGGTGCCGATGTCGATCGCCGCCAACGTGTCGGGCCAGGCGGTGGCGATAGCTTCGAGGGACGGATGAACTCGATCGGACACCCTCGGAGCGTATGACGGACCAGCACGATCACCACGCACCCTCACTGCCGGGCTGGACCGCCGAGGTCGCCGCGTCGCTCCGGTCGGGGCTCATCGAGGGGCGCATCCCCGGCAGGGTCGTGCGGGTCGATCGCGGCGAGGCCGACGTGGCGACCGGCGGCGACGACGTGATGCGGTGTCGCACCTCCACCGCCGCGAAGGATGTCGTGGCGGGCGACTGGGTCGCGATCGACCCGGCCGCCGAGCGCGTCGACGCGATCGCGCCGCGGCGCACGGCCTTCGTCCGCCGGGCGGCGCGAGGCGCACACCGGCCGCAGACACTCGCGGCGAACGCCGACATGGTCGCCGCCGTGCACGCGCTCCAGCCGGGGTTCTCGCCCCGCCGACTCGAGCGAGAACTCGTGATCATCCACGAGAGCGGCGCCACCCCCATCGTCGTGCTGACCAAGGCCGATCTGGTCGATTCCGTCGAGCGCGACGCGGCGGTGGAGAGCGCCACGGCGGTATCGCTCGGCGCCGCGGTCGTGGCGGTGAACAACCGCGACGGCACGGGCATCGACACGCTCCGAGCGCTGTTGCGGCCCGGGGCCACGCTGGCCTTGATCGGCGCGTCGGGCGTCGGCAAGTCGACGATCGTCAACCGGCTCGCCGGCCGCGAACTCATGCGCGAGGGCGAGATCCGGGCGGGCGACAGCAAGGGCCGCCACACCACGACCGCCGCTCGACTCCTCACCCTCGACGGCGATCTGCTGCTGCTCGACACGCCCGGCGTGCGAGCGCTCGCGCTGTGGGAATCGTGGGACGGCCTCGCCGCGACGTTCGCCGACATCGAATCGCTCGCGGAGCGGTGCCGGTTCCCCGACTGCCTGCACGACGACGAACCCGGCTGCGCCGTGGTCGCCGCGACCGCCGATGCCTCGCTACCTACCGAGCGGCTGGACAGCTGGCGAAAGCTCCGCGACGAGATGGGCGAGCTCGACGCCGTGCTCACCGAGCGCGACCGGCGGCCGAATCGCTCCCGCCCCCGCTGAGCTCATAGCCGAGCCGGCTGGCCAGCCGGCGAATACTCCGCGACGAGATGGGCGAGGTCGACGTCGGGTTCGGCGGTTCTCGAGGGCCGTGATGTCCGCTGCGCCCTCAGAAGGCAGGGAAGGCGGCAGAGATGGCGCTGGCGGTGGCAACTACCGCCGCGCCGTGACGGCGGCCCGGTGACCGACTGATCCGGTCGAGGGGGCCCGACACCGAGACCGCGGCAACGAGGTCGCCCGTCGGCCCGACGACCGGGGCTGAGACCGAGGCGACGCCCGGCTCGCGCTCCTCGACCGATTCGATCCAGCCCGAGGCGCCCAGGTCGGCGCCCGCCAGCACGCGACCCGCCGAGCCGCGCCCGAGGGGCAACACGGCACCCTGTGCGACGATCGTTCGCAGCTCGTGCGGCGAGTCGAGCGCCACCAGGCACAGCCGCGACCCACCGTGCGGCACGTACAGCTGTGTGCTCTCGCCCGTGGCGTCGCGCAGCGCGCGCAGATGCGCCAGCGCGCTCTCGACCAGGCCGAAGGAACCTTCGGCGTGGCGGCCGAGTTCGATCAGCCGGCCGCCGAGCGCGAATCGCCCCTCGCCGTCGCGCCGCACCAGCCCGTGCGCCACGAGCGCCTGGGCGAGCCGAAACGCCGTCGCCCGGCTCAGCCCCGTCGTCTCGACCAGGCCGGCGAGCGCGAGCGGCCCGTCGATCAGCGCATCGAGCACCACAACGCACTTGTCGAGAACCCCGACACCACCTACACTTCGTTCCATCAGATGAACACTACGTCTCAATATGTGAGACGGCAACCCGAACCGGAGTCCACCCCATGTCCCGGACCTCCTCCCCTCAGACCCTCAGCCAGAAGGTGTGGGACCGCCACGTCGTGCGGCGGTCCGACGGAGAACCCGATCTGCTCTTCATCGACCTGCACCTCGTCCACGAGGTGACGTCGCCTCAGGCGTTCGACGGCCTCCGCCTCAGCGGCCGCCGTCCCCGCCACCCCGAGTTGACCGTCGCGATCGAGGACCACAACATCCCCACCGCCAACATCGATCAGCCGATCGCCGACCCGATCAGCCGCACCCAGATCGAAACGCTGCGCCGCAACGCCGCCGACTTCGGCATCACGATCTTCCCGATGGGCCACCCCGACAACGGCATCGTGCACGTCGTCGGGCCCGAGCAAGGGCTCACCCTGCCGGGCATGACGATCGTGTGCGGCGACAGCCACACCGCAACCCACGGCGCGTTCGGCGCGCTGGCCTTCGGCATCGGCACCTCCGAGGTCGAGCATGTGCTCGCCACCCAAACGCTGCCCCAGCCGGCGCTCGGCACCATGGCCATCACCGTCGATGGCGACCTGCCCGCCGGCAGCACCGCGAAGGACATCATCCTCGCGATCCTCGCCCGCATCGGCACCAGCGGCGGCATCGGCTACATCGCCGAATACCGAGGCTCGGCCATCGAGGCGCTCTCGATGGAGGGCCGCATGACCGTCTGCAACATGTCGATCGAGGCGGGCGCCAAGGCCGGCCTGATCGCTCCCGACCAGACCACCTTCGACTACCTCGCCGGGCGAACCCATGCCCCCACCGGCGACCGGTGGGACGCCGCGATCGCCGACTGGTCGACGCTGCGCACCGACGACGATGCGACCTTCGACGCGGAGGTCCGCCTCGACGCCGCCGAGATCGCTCCGCACATCTCGTGGGGCACGAACCCCGGTCAGGTGATCCGCCTCGACGGGCGCATCCCAGCGGCCGACGACTTCGCCGATCCGGTCGAACGGGCCGCCGCCGAACGCGCCCTCGAATACACCGGCCTGACCGCCGGCACTCCGATCAAGGACGTCGGCGTCGACGTCGTGTTCATCGGCTCGTGCACCAACTCCCGCATCGAAGACCTGCGCGCCGTCGCCGAGGTCGCCCGCACGGCGGTGGCGAAGGGCCAGCGCGTCGCCTCGGGCGTGCGCACCTACGTCGTCCCCGGGAGCCACCACGTGAAGGCCCAGGCCGAGGCCGAGGGGCTCGATCAGGTGATCACGCAAGCCGGCTTCGACTGGCGCGAGCCCGGCTGTTCGATGTGCCTGGCGATGAACCCCGACGTGATGGCGCCCGGCGAGCGGTCGGCCTCCACGTCGAACCGCAACTTCGAGGGCCGCCAGGGGCGCGGTAGCCGGACGCACCTCGTGTCCCCCGCCGTGGCCGCGGCCACCGCCATCGCCGGCCACTTCGCCGACCCGAGCGACCTGTAGCCGCCGCCTCTAACCGCGGCCGCCGCCGACCCACGACCGATCCCAGACCGATCCACCAACGATCACCGACGATCTCCACCAAGGACACCGACATGGACGCAGTACGCATCATCTCCGGCACCGCGGTCCCGCTCGACCGATCCGATGTCGACACCGACCAGATCATCCCGAGCGACTGGCTCAAGCGCGTCGAGCGCACCGGCTTCGAGAAGGGCCTCTTCTCGGAGTGGCGCGACGAACCCGACTTCGTGCTCAACCGCGAGGAGCACGCTGGCGCGACGATTCTCGTCGCCGGCCCCAACTTCGGCACCGGATCGAGCCGCGAGCACGCCGTGTGGGCCATCCAGCAGTACGGGTTCCGGGCCGTGGTCTCGCCCCGCTTCGGCCCCATCTTCGTGAACAACGCCACCAACTGCGGTCTCGTCCCGGTGGTGGTCGACGCCGAACTCGGCGAGCGCCTGCTGCGCGAGATCGAAGCCGATCCGACGCTAGAACTCACTGTCGACATCGACCGGCGCACCCTCGAGGTGCCCGCGCTCGGCATCACCGCCGAGTTCCCGCTCAGCGACTCGATCCGTCACCGGCTGCTCAACGGCCTCGACGACATCGGGGTCACCCTCTCCCACGCCGACGACATCGCCGGCTACGAGACCACCCGCCCAGCATGGCTGCCGACGACGGCTTGATCCGGCACGTCCTGCGCCCCGCCGAGTGGGCGGAGGCGCAGGCCGCCGGAGCGATCCGGCCGCCGTCGCTCGCCGTCGAGGGCTTCGTCCACTGCTCCACCGCGGCACAGCTTCCCGGCGTGATCGCCCGGTTCTACGCCGACATCGATGCCGACGAGCTCACGATCGTGGCTGTCGACCCGGCGGGCCTCGACGTGCGCTGGGAGGCGCCCGCACACCCCGACGGCAGCCCGAACACCACTGCGGATGCGGACGCCCGGTTCCCGCACGTGTACGAGGCGATCCCGCTGGGCGCGGTCGTCACCGTCCAGCGGGGGCACGGTCGGTAGCCTGAACCCGATGGACTCCGGCGGCGCGCCTCCCACCCTTTTCGACATCTTCGATCCGTTCCGACCGCTCGCGGCCGACGAGTCCGAGTTGTACGTCGACTGGCAAGCGCAGCAGTTCCGTGAGGAAGACGTGAAGTCGCGTCTGGTGAACGCTGTGGTACTCGGCGCCGCGCCGACCACCCGCCTGTTCACCGGCCACCGCGGATCCGGTAAGACCACCGAACTGGAGCGCGTCGCCGAACGGCTGCGCAACGGCGTCGACACGCCGAACGGACGCCGACGCGCGCTCGTGGTGTTCGTTCGATCCACCGAGGTACTCGAGCTGACCGATCTCGGCCCCGAAGACCTCATCTGGCAGATCGCACGGTCGCTCGCCCGCGAACTCGACCAACTCGGGTACGACGACGCCGGAGCCGAGTACCGCTCGTGGTTCCAACGGGTGGCCAAGGGGCTCACGGGCGGCATCGGCGACACGCCGGTGCAGGTCGGCGACAACGGCCTGAACGTGACGTTCCGGCTGCGCGACTTCACCGCCGACCGTGACGCGTTCCGCGATCAGCTTCGACGCGAGATCCCGACGCTGCAGCGCACCGTGAACGAACGACTGCTCAACACCGAGACCCGCCGCTGGCTGAAGGAACACCACGACCTCGACGACATCGTCATGATCGTGGACGAACTCGACCGGATCCCCGAAACCTTCGACGAGTCCGGCACCAGCAACTACGAGTCGATCTACTTCCGCGGCGGCTGGCTCAACGGCCTCGCCTGCGACGTAATCCTCACGTTGCCCGTCGAGTTCGTGTACAGCCCGTCGGCGGGACGACTCGGCGATGTGTTCGGCCAAGCGCCGCTCGTGTTGCCCTCCATCGCGGTGATCAACCCGAAGACGTCCGGCCCAGATCCGGCGGGCCTGGCCACCTTGTGGAACGTGGTCCGCCGCCGCAGCGAGCGGGCAGGGGTCGACCCGGATCGGCTGTTCGATTCCGAGGACACGCGCCGGCGCGTGCTGACCGCGAGCGGCGGGCATCCCCGCCAGCTCTTCTCGTTTCTGCGCGCCTTCATGGAACGCCAGCCCCAGCCGCCCTGGTCGGGAACCGACGTCGACCGCTGGCTCCGCAGGGAGGCCAACAAGTTCGCCGCGCTTCCCGCGATCGAGCACTGGCCGCTCATCGACGAAGTTGCGCGGTCGCATCAGCAGGTAAACGGCGAGGAACTGTGGAACGAGTTGCTCCGGCAACGGTTCGTGCTGGCCTACCACGACGGCACCGAGGAGTGGTACGACGCGAACCCCCTCCTCAAGCTCGCGACGCGACGCCGCCAGCCCCTCGGCGGCGAAATTCCGAAACCGTGACCGACCGCGAGGCGGCCGCCCCCGAATCATCCCAAGTGGGTCCCGGCGGCGGTACCGACGCCGATCCCGAGGTCGATCCCGAGGTCGGCCGGGGCGGCTTGAATGCGTCGGACCACGAGGAGTTCGACGCGCTGGCTCGCCTGGTCGAGATGTCGCGGTCGTTCGCGGTGGCGGCGCTCGTGTCGGCGAACCAACGGCTGCTCGACATCGGCCTCGGCATGCTCCGCCAACGGTTTGGTGACGACCACGTCGCGGTCGTGTCGCTGGACAAGATCGACTCCGAGGCAGCCGCCGGGGAGTTGGCACGGGCAGCCGCGACCGCCCGAGTGGTGATCGCTACCGACGCCGAGCGCCTGACCACCGACACCGGCCGAGCGCACCCCACCCTCGCGTCGATCAATCTCAATCGCGATCAGCTGCGCGAGGTGCTGGGCGTGCCGCTGGTGTTCGTCGGCCCCCCGTCGCTGCTGCGCTCCCTGAGCCGGGACATGCCCGACGTGTGGTCGGGCCAGTCGGGGGTGTTCCTGCTGACCGGCGACCGTGCTGCGGTTCGCGACCTGTTGCGCACGCTCGGATCGGAATGGGGACGGAACCTCGACCAGATGGCGGCGGCCCGGTGGGGCGATCTGGCGCGCGAGGCGGCCCTCATCGTGGAGGAACTCGGCGACGACCCCGAACTCAGGACCGCCTCGCTCACCGTGCTCGCCGAGGTGGCGCTGCGGGAGTCACGCAACGACACCGCCCGCGACCTCTACAACCAAGCCCTCCCCATCTACCGCCAACTCGGCGACCGGCTCGGCGAAGCCAACACCCTCCGCTCGCTCGGCATCCTCGAATTCCGGGAGTCACGCAACGACACCGCCCGCGACCTCTACAACCAAGCCCTCCCCATCT
>OEIV010000167.1_pt1 | contig 41923 bp, 42 predicted proteins | sample 1539231 | NCBI WGS metagenome assembly OEIV01 (sample SAMN03794762, study PRJEB22550) | activated sludge metagenome | feature: wastewater treatment plant; material: activated sludge; isolation source: Wastewater treatment plant of a petroleum refinery complex | place: Argentina: Buenos Aires ... | reverse complement strand
GGCCTTCTCGGCATATTGATGGGCGACCTTCACCAGTTCTTTGCGGCGGTCCTGTGTCAGGTCAGGCATGTGCAGGCGGATGACCGTGCCCTCGGTCTGGGGGGTGAGGCCCAGGTTCGAGGCATAGATGGCCTTTTCCACGGCATGCACCAGGCCCTTGTCCCAGACCGAAATCTGCAGGGTGCGGGCTTCAGGCACCGAGACGGAAGCCACCTGGTTGAGCGGCATGTTGGCGCCATAGGCGTCGACATGGATGGGCTCCAGGAGGCTGATGGCGGCGCGGCCGGTGCGCAGCCCGCCGAAGTCATGTTTCAAAGCGTCGACCGCGCCGTGCATGCGGCGCTTGATGTCCTGGGCGTCAAAGGGGGCGGGACCAGCCATGGCAAACCTCGTCAATCCTTGGTCACGACGGTGAAGCGGCCCTTGCCGGCCAGCACCTGCTGCACGGCACCCGCTTCCCGGATGTTGAACACAACTACCGGAATCCCGTTGTCCCGCGCAAGGGCGATTGCCGCCGGATCCATGATCCTGAGGTCGTGGGAGAGGATGTCCTGAAAGGTGATGCGGTCATAGCGCTTGGCCCCGGCGTCCTTCTTGGGGTCGGCGGAATAGACCCCGTCCACGCTCGTTCCCTTGAACAGGGCGTCGCATTTCAGTTCGGCGGCGCGCAGGGCGGCACCGGTGTCGGTGGTGAAGAAGGGCAGGCCCGTGCCCGCGGTGCAGATGACCACCCGGCCCGCTTCGAGATGGTGGATGCCCTTGGCGTGGGAATAGGTTTCGCAGACGGTGGGCATGGCGATGGCCGACAGCACCCGGGCGTCCATGCCCTTGGAGACGAGAACCCCCTGCATGGCGAGTGCGTTCATGACGGTTGCCATGATGCCCATGTGGTCGGCGGAGACCCGCTCCATGCCCTTGGCGGCCCCGGATAGGCCGCGAAATATGTTGCCGCCGCCGATGACCAGCGCCACCTGCGCCCCCGCCCTGGCGCAGGCGATGACCTCGTCGGCCACCCGGCCCACGGTATCGAGGTCGATGCCATAGGGCTGGCTGCCCATGAGCACCTCCCCCGAAACCTTGAGAAGAACGCGTTTATAGGCGAGTTTGGACATGATGCTGTTCCGGCAATGAAAAGGCCCCGTGGTTCGGGGCCTTTTAGCGTGATTGGCAGCGATTCGCAGGGCAGACCTCGCAGGTGCAGGATATCCTGCTCCCGGGCCCCGTCTGGTCCGGGGCCGGTCATGGGCTACAGCGCTTCACCTCGGCACAGCGGGCGGCGCGGAACTTTGCCAGCAGGTCCTGCACGTCGGCGGTTTCGTCGGCCCCATCGTCGAGGCCGCAGAGATAGGTTCCGTGATGGTCAAGAGCGGCCATCATGGTTTCCTCCCAGCCGGCGTCGGCGGCCATGGTCTGCTCGGCGGTATAGAGCAGATAATCCACATAAGCCTCATAGGCCGGGGCCTGCGGGGTCTTGGCGATGGCACAGTAATCAGGTGCCAGAAATTCCGGCTTGCCGATGGAGAGATTGAGAAATTCGCGGTAGATGTCGCGGGCCGACTGGGCGCGCTGAATGCGGTCAGCGGCGTCGATCTGCATCTTCACGCCGACAAGGGCTGCGAGCGCCAGGATGACGGTGAGGATGGCCGCCAGCGCCTGAAGGGCCGGTGCATGCCGGTTGAGATAGTCCATGGTGCCTCACACTTCCGGTTGTTGCTGGGTGGAACAATGAATGCCGCCGCCCGATTCGCCGATGGCATCGGTGTTGAGCATGACCACGGTGCGGCCCGGATAAAGATCCTGCAGAAGCGCGCGGGCCGTTTCGTCGGCCATCTTATCACCGAACTCGCTGGCGATCACGGCACCATTGCAGACGTAATAATTCACATAGGCCGCCACGAAGTCCGTCTTGCGCGAGCGGATGTTGACCGGCTCCGGCACCACCACAATGTCCAGGGGCTTGCCCTCCGGCGTGGTGGCCTCTTTCAGGATTGCCAATGTCTCGAAGGCAGAGACGGACCACGGGTCGTCGGGGTTCAGCTTCTCCGGCATCTGGATCAGCACCCGGCCCGGCGCAACGAAGCGCGCCAGAGCGTCGATGTGATAGTCGGTGATGTCAGCGCCCATGATGCCGGGAGCCCAGATCATCTTTCTGCCGCCCACGGCGGCCAGGATTTTCTCACCGACCTCGGCTTCTGTGCCAGGGTTTCGGTTGGGGTTTATCCATGAGCTGGCATGGGCCATCACCAGTCCTGCGCCATCATGTTCGAGGCCCCCCTGCTCACCCACCAGGCCGTTGTCAAGCAGCGGCAGGCCCAGGCGCTCCGCCACCCTTGCGGCGATTTTCGCATCATTGACGGCCGTCTGCTTTCCGCCCCAGCCATTGAACTGAATGAGGGAGACGGCAAGGTTTCCCGCGCCATCACGCACGAAGGTGGGGCCGGAATCGCGACACCACAGATCGTCGGTCGGAATGTCCCAGAGGGTGACCGAAGCACTGACGTGCTCCTTCACCGTGGCCTGCGCATCGGCGGCGCAGAGCAGCACCACTTCCTCGTGCTCGGAAATGGCGTTGGCCACGGTGGCGATGGCCTTCTGCACCCGCGCCAGATCACGTTCGCCATAGACCTCGACGCGTGCGGGCCACTGCATGAAGGTGCGCGTATGGGGACCGGATTCGGGCGGCATTTCCACGCCCGCCGCCGCGCGGGACGAGGTGGCGCTCAAACCGGAAATGCCAGCAATGCCCGTGCCGATCATGAATGTGCGCCGCGTCATGGTCATGGTGCATTTCCCCGTATCGCCAGCGATGGCATTCCGCCACCGGCCTGACGGCTGCCCGCATATGATAAAGGGGGGCAAGGCCCCCCCTCTCCCAGAGTTGCCTGGCCGGCTCAGTTGCCGGACATCTTGGCGACTTCGGCGGCGAAGTCGTCTTCCTTCTTTTCCACGCCCTCGCCCAATTGCATGCGGACATAGGCCTTCAGCACCACGGGGGTGCCGAGCTTGTTGGCCAGTTCGCCGATGACCTGGGACACGGACTTGGCGCCGTCATGGACATAGGCCTGTTCCAGCAGGGTGTTGTCCTTGGCATAGGTCTTGAGGCCCGAGGCCACGATCTTCTCCAGCACATTGGCCTGCTTGCCGTGGTTCTTTTCCTCGAGGATGGCCTTCTCGCGGGCCAGCGTCTCGGCGGGCACGCTGTCGATGTTCAGCGCCACGGGGTTGGTGGCGGCGATGTGCATGGCGAGCATGCGGCCGAACTGGGCGAGTTCATCCTTGCTGCCCTTGGAGTCCAGAGCCACAAGAACGCCGATCTTGCCCATGCCGGGGGCGGCCTGATTGTGCATGTAGGAGGCGATGATGCCATCGGTGACTTCGAGGCAGGCGGTGCGGCGCACCGTCATGTTCTCGCCGATGGTGGCGACCATCTCGGCCACGTAGTGGGCCACGTCGTGGCTGGTGCCGGGATAGGCCAGGGTCTTGAGCTTTTCGAGATCGCCCCGGGCCTCCAGCGCCAGCCTGGCGATGTCGCCGACCATGGCCTGGAACTTGTCGTTGCGGGCCACGAAGTCGGTTTCGGAATTGACCTCGACCAGCGCGCCCTTGTGGCCGGTGGTGGCGACGGCGACGAGGCCCTCGGCCGCGATGCGGTCGGCCTTCTTGGCGGCCTTGGCCAGGCCCTTGGCGCGCAGCCAGTCGACGGCGGCTTCCATGTCGCCATTGGTGGCGGCCAGGGCGGCCTTGCAGTCCATCATGCCCACGCCGGTCTTTTCGCGAAGGTCTTTCACCATCGCAGCTGTGATCTCAGCCATGTTTCACCTCTTGGAACGGGAGAAGCCGCCGCACCCCCGTGGCGCGGCGGCATGGGGAACGGGCGGAGTTAGCCCGCGACGTCTTCGGCCACGGGCTCGGCGGCAGCGCCGATGTCCACGCCAGACCGGCTCTGTGACTGCGAGATGCCTTCGATGATGGCGCGGCTGACGAGATCGCAATAGAGGGCGACCGCGCGGCCCGCGTCGTCATTGCCGGGAATCGGGAAGGTGACGCCGGCGGGGTCGGAGTTGGTGTCGATGATGGCCACCACCGGGATGCCCAGGCGGTTGGCTTCCTTGATCGCCAGCTGTTCCTTGTTGGTGTCGATGACGAAGAGGATGTCGGGCGTGCCGCCCATGTCCTTGATGCCGCCAAGGGCTTTTTCCAGCTTTTCCTTCTCGCGTGAGACGTGGAGCAGCTCACGCTTGGTCAGGCCGGCACCGTCCTTGCCCAGCGTCTCGTCGAGCGAGCGCAGGTGCTTGATGGAGTTGGAAATGGTTTTCCAGTTGGTGAGCATGCCGCCGAGCCAGCGGGAGTTGACGTAATACTGGGCCGAACGCTTGGCGGCGTCGGCGACCTGCTCCTGCGCCGTGCGCTTGGTGCCGACGAAGAGCACGCGGCCACCCTTGGCCACGGTGTCGGTGATGGTCAGCAGCGCCTGATGCAGCATGGGAACGGTCTGCGACAGGTCGATGATGTGGATGCCGTTCTTCGCCCCATAGATGAAGGGCTTCATCTTGGGGTTCCAACGGTGGGTCTGGTGGCCGAAATGAACGCCCGCTTCCAAGAGCTGACGCATGGTGAAATCTGGCGACGCCATGAAGTCTTCCTTTCTCCGGTTATGCCGCCGCGGGTGGTGTGGCCGGAAATCCGGCACCGGAAGGTTTGGAGCCTATGTGGGAAGCATGCTTCCATGGCCCGAACCAACACCCGCGTGTGTGTTGAACGGGCGGCCTATACACAGGCCGCGCCGATTAGGCAAGGGGGGCCGGGGTTTCAGGACTTCCGGCGCACCCGGTCCCAGGCCCGGCTGGTGGTGCGCGGAGGGGACACGGCGGGCGGTGGCTCCGGGGCAGCGCCGGGAGGCACGGACGCAGCATCCCCTGCCCCGCCGTATGGCTCCGGCGCGGGCGGCGGCAGGAAACGGGTGTAGAGCCAGCCGATGCCCACCAGCGAGGCGCCCAGCCCCATGAAGCTGAAGATGCGCAGCAGGCCGGAAAGATCGGCCATGTCGGCAAGGAAGACCTTGAGCACCACCAGGGTCATGACCGCCAGTCCGGCATAGCGCACATTCTGGCGGGCCAGTTTCAGCCCGGCCATGAAGAGCGCCAGGGCAAAAGCCAGCCAGACCAGTGAATAGGCGTAGAATTCACCGTCGGTTTGGGCTTCCAGATGCAGGATGGGCCCCTGGAACAGGCGCTTGGTCTCGAGCGTCACATAGGCAAAAGCCAGGGCCACGGCGAGGAGGCCGACACCATTGCGCAGCCAGCCGCCGCCGAGCTTGCGGGCGATGAGGGCCATGAGCGGCACGGGTGCGAGATAGGCGAGGAGCAGCGGATTGAACAGGAAACTTCCCGGCAGCAGATCGCGCGTGATGACGGGATTGAGCAGCATGAGGCTGCCCAAGACGATGGCCGCAACCGATGCCGCGAGCAGCGCGCGCGACCCCCAGCGGGATATGACGGATGAGAAAACCGCCTCACGGTAGAGCAGGCCATAGGCCGCCCCGAGCCAGGCCAGGACATGGGCCGAGAGTTCCAGCAGGGTCATCTCCGCGCTGACGCCGCCGATGAGGGTGCGGATTTCCAGCGACACGAGGGCGATGCCGAGGCCGAGGCTGAGGCCCTCCAGCGCCATGGCGGAGCGCAGCTGAGCGTGGCGGCGCAGGATGCGGCTGCCGAGCCAGAAGGCCAGCGCCGGCAGGCCATAGCCATAGAGCACCCAGTGATCGCCCCAGGGCAGGCCGCTGTAGGACTGGCCCAATTCGCGGGCGAGGAAGAGCTTCGCCGCCGCCAGGGTGCCGAGGCCCGCGGCAATGGGGCCGATGAGGCGGACGTTGAACCAGGTGACGCCCCAGGCAAAGGCAAGGGCGAGCGCGGCAATGGCCAGCGTCAGCCACAGGCCGTTGAACAGGCGGTCGGCGGCGAAGAGCGACAGGGCCGCCATGCCAAGGAGCAGCGCGCCCCCTGCCCGGTCGTTGTCGCCCTCGGCGAAGCGCCCGCGCAGGGTGAAGAGCATGCCCTTCAAGGCGCCGGACAGGAGGACGGCGAAGACGGCCCAGGTGACATCACGCCAGAGAAATTCAGCGCGCGACCAGGCGCCGATGAGATAGGTCACCGCGGCCCCGGCCATCAGCACGGCCCAGAGGTATTTCGGCGAGCGCCGCACAAGGCCCATGGCACCCAGCGCCATGAAGGCCAGCATGGCCGCCATCATCCAGCGGAAGAACCGGGGGGGCGCATCAAGCCCCGGCACCAGCGACCAGAGCCCGCTTTCATCCATGGCCCAGCGCCACAGACTGACATCGCGCCAGGCCATGAGCACGATGAGGCTGACCAGGGCCGCCGCGATCATGGCGGCGCTGTAGCCGCGCTTCAGCCAGGAAAAGGCCGAGATGCCCGCCATGCCGAGGGCAAAGAGAGCAAGGCTGAGCGCGTTATGGTCGCTGCGGTGGACGAGATAGGCAAGGATGGTGCCGCCCGCCGCCATGCCCAGGGTGGCGATGGCGAGCGGCTGGCTCAGGCGGTCGGCGTGGAGCAGGCTTCCCGAATCTTCCTCGAAGATGCCCATGCCCTTGAGCAGGAACACCGACAGGCCGCCCAGCGCCATGGCGAAGAGGCCGATGGGCAGCGTGTCGGCCCGTTCCATGACCGCGCCACCGGTCCACAGCAGGGCCCAGAACAGCGAGCCGACGATGGCGGAATAACCGAGCCACCACCAGTTCTGCCGCTGCAGAATGAGCAAGGCGGCGGCCAGGATGATGAGGAGATAGGGAAAGAAGCTCCAGGCCGAAGGATCGGGCGAGGGAATGAGGGTGGGCGCGGCATAGGCGCCGAGCAGGCCGAGGGCGGCGATGAACCAGCCCTGGCGCTGTGACAGGACCATGGCAAAGAGCGCCACCGCCGCCAGCCCGATGAAGGCGACAAGCGGCGGCACAAGGTCATAAAGCCCATAGGCGGCATAGATGACGCCGAAGAGAATGAGCAGGCCCGCCGCCGTGAGGGCGGGCGGCACATAATCCGGGCGGTCGGAAAACTGGGCCGCGAAGGAAGAGCGCTGACGCAGGGCCTCTCCGGCCCGGACCAGTGCGCCGCCGAAGGCCAGGCCCACGGCGACACGCAAGACCGGCGGGATCAGGGCCACGTCCTGGGGCCCCCTCCCCAACAGCAAACCCCCGGCGGCAAAGGCGGGGCCGCCGGCAACGGGGAAGGCGGGGGGGGCGGGCCCCCCGGGGGGCGCCCCTTACCAAAACAGCAAACCGCCGATGGCAATGGCGATGCCGCCGAGCCAGACAAACCAGCGCGAGGCCAGCGATTGCTCCAGGTCGCCCCGGCGGCGTGGGGCGGGCGCTGGCGGGGGGGTGTCCAAGATGTCGCCGGAAACCGTTGCGGCGACGGTTGCCCCGATCGTTTCTGGCATGGGCAGAGGAGTTTCGCGGGAAGCCTCTGCCGCTGCGGGCGGTTCTGGCACCGCCGCTTCCGGTTCGGCGGCATGGGCTGCCGCCGCTGCCATGAATGCCGCCAGCCGGTCTTCCAGACTCTGGATTTGCCGGCTGAGGCGGACAACCTGATGAAGGGCATAGACCGCGAGAACCAGGGCCACGAAACCGGTAAAACCCATGGCGATCCCCTGTCAGTGATTCCGTATGGATCGATATGAACGAAAATAGCTCAAGGGCACCAGCAAAACTTCGCCACAACGCGCATCCTCTCTCAGATCCGGCGATTTCATCGGCAGTCAGAATGTTCTGCGCCTATTCGCCGGAGGTCGCCAGGTCGATCCTCGGCGGGTCCACGGCAGAGGCCGCATCAACCATTCCCGCAAGATTGAGATAGGCCGACGAGAGATCGACCGGCAGGAGAAAGGGCGGGTCATGGCCGCGGTCGCTGGGCATCAGGGCCGGCCGCAAATCAGCGGGAACTTCAGCCGAATCAATCGGGAATCGGCCCACAAGACGCAGCGCCTTGCGGGTGGTCGAGAGCGGTCCGAAGTATTGCAGCACGATGCGGCTGGCAACCGGCTCGCCCCAGGAGGAAATGGTCAGCCCCAGGCCTGTCATGAGCCCCTTGGCGTGGAAGACATGGGGGCCAAGGGTCAGCAGGGACACTTCCTGATGGCCGGATCGGCATTTCCCGATGAAGTAGCTGCGGCCATCAATTTCGACGGCAATCCCGGTATGGCAGTTGTTATATCCGCGCATGCCGATCTCACCCTGCCCGGCCCGGCTGGCCGAGTGGGAAAACCGGGTGAAGCCCAGGATCCCGTCCTGGTTCTTGAGGACAATGCAACTGCGCGCCACAGCGTGGAGTTTGCCCATCACCGCAGGAAAATAGGCCAGGTAAACCCCCTCGCGGAGACGGACCGGTCTGGCGCCGGTGATATTGCTGGCCAGCTGCGACAGGAATTCCTGCGGCAGTTCACGCGCTTCCCGGCCGCTTGTCACCGAAGCCGCCAGCGCCGGGCGGAACAGATCCATTTCGGCAACCTTGAAGAACAGTGCCAGCCGGCTCAGCGTATCCGGGCCGGGCAGGGTTTTTCCGGCCAGGTATTTGTTGAACTGCTGACGGTTGATCCCGCTGTCGCGGCAAACGGCGGCAATGCTTCCATATTGAGTGGCCAACTCGAATAAATTGTCGGCAAACACCTCATAGGGTGAAAGACCCTTTGTCACTGCCGTCACCTCGCTGTGCAGCGGGCGTGAACCCGGCCTGAAATCGCCACGTCCACCGGTTGCACCGAGCATATCCTAGCATAGGCGCGACATGCGACAATCAACCGCAACGCGTGTCGCGCGCGAGCATTCGCGTCAGCGAAAGTCAGTCAATCCTACAGGAGCTTCCCGCTTCAGAAGACCACGGCGGCGGCGCGTGAGCCCGGAAGGCCCGGAGCGGAATGCACTTTTATTGAGTCAAAGCGCCCGCGCTGATTTTCTGATGACGGGCAACCTGTCTGACTTTTGGTGAGTTCAGCACAAGTCGGGTTGCTCTGGAGCTATTCGTTTATCAGGGTTTCGAGAACAGCCATCAGTTGAGCAACCCGGCCATATACCGCAGGAAGGCGGCGCACCGGTTGCGGACTTTTTGCGACGACACTCGTCAACCGGATGAATATCTTGGCCAGGTCCGTCCGCAGTCGCGCCAGACACTCCTCCGGCATGACTGTTGCTTCCGGGCACAAATGGACCAGAGCCTGAGCGCGCGGCATGCGGCGTTTGCGCACCTGTTCGAGGCGGGTGACAAGCTTGGCCTCGTCAGAGGACAATTGCATGCGCCGGCGCCTGCCCGGTTGGGCGGAATTTGGATAACGGCGTAACCCGGCGTCATCTTCCGGCACATCTGCCGAAGCAGAAACCGCCACGAGGGCGCTCCGCTTTTCAAAGCAGGTCATTATTTTGGTCCCCAGTTCCCCAAAGATTCCCCACAAAGGTCCCCCGGCCATTGCAACGAACTTTAGTCGCCAGGGGCAGAAGCCGGAATTTCGCTCCGCTTTCGCTCCTTCGAATAATTTTAATTTGAATAAAGCTTCGGGCTTGCGGCAGAGATTGCAAAGGCCGAAAATGTGCCAATGACCCGCCGCGAAGCGCTTGATTTGTCTCTGCGATCTCCGGCGCCGCTGCGTTGGGAGGTGGCACCTGGACTGACCCCCTACCCGACTGCCCTGGCGCGCATGGAGGCGGAGGCCGCGGCCATTGCCGAGGGGGGCGCGGCGGAACTCGTGTGGCTGGTGGAACATCCGCCGCTCTACACAGCGGGCACCTCGGCCAATCGCCGCGACCTTCTGGTGCCGGACCGGTTTCCGGTTCATGAGACGGGGCGCGGCGGGCAATATACCTATCATGGTCCGGGCCAGCGAGTGGCCTATGTCATGCTGGACCTGCGCAAGCGCGGCGCGGATGTGCGCGCCTTCGTGGCCGGCCTGGAGCAATGGCTGATCGCCACGCTGGCGGAATTCAATGTGACGGGCGAGCGGCGCGAGGACCGGGTGGGCGTGTGGGTGCGGCGCGGCGACGGGCGCGAGGACAAGATCGCGGCCCTGGGCATCCGGGTCAGGCGCGGGGTGTCATTTCACGGCGTGGCACTGAACGTGGAACCGGATCTTTCCCACTTCTCCGGCATTGTACCCTGCGGGGTCAGCGACCATGGCGTCACGAGCCTTGTCGATCTTGGCCTGCCGGTGGCCATGACGGATGTGGACGTGGCGCTGAAGCGGACCTTCCAGCCGATCTTCGGGCCGGCTCTTTAAATGTATCTTGTATAGTTTCTGTTTTTCGTGATAGCGTCCGCCGTCATTCTTTGGAGATTGCCATGAAGCTTTATTACTCCCCCGGTGCCTGTTCGCTGGCGGTGCATATCCTGCTCGCTGAACTGGGCAAGAAATACGAGGTTGAGAAGGTTGATCTCGCCAGCAAGAAGACGGCGGCGGGCAAGGACTTTCTTAAAATCAACCCCAAGGGCTATGTGCCCGCACTCGACATCGGCAAGGGCCAGATGCTGACCGAGGTGCAGGTGATCCTGCAATATCTGGCCGACAAGGCCAAGGCGACGAAGCTTCTGCCCAAGGCCGGAACCATGGCGCGCTATCACGCGATGGAAAGCCTGAACTTCGTCTCCGCCGAGTTGCACAAGGGCTTCGGCCCCCTGTTCAACCGGGCCATGCCGGAGGACGGCAAGGCCGCCGCCAAGGAGCGTCTGGCGCAACGCTTCGGACATTTGGATGCCATGCTGGGCAAGGCGAACCATGTCAGCGGCAAGAATTTCGGCGTGGCCGATGCCTATGCCTACACGGTGTTGCGCTGGGCGCCCTACACCGGCTTCGACATGAACCAGTGGCCCCACATCCAGAAATACATGGAGCGTGTGGGGGCGCGGCCCGCGGTGCAGAAAACCCTGGCCGAGGAAGGCCTGAAGTGAAAAAAGCCCCGGTGATGAGCCGGGGCTTTGGTTTCAGGCCGGGGCTTCGCTCAGGCAAATTCCATGATCACGGCGTCCACCGCCAGGCTGTCGCCCTTCCTGGCGTTGACCTTGGTTACGGTGACATCACGCTCGGCGCGCAGGATGTTTTCCATCTTCATGGCCTCGACGATGGCCAGGGGTTCGCCCGCCTTGACCTCCTGCCCTTCGGCCACCGCGATGGAAACGACCAGACCCGGCATGGGGCAGAGCAGCTTCTTCGAGGTGTCGGCCGCCTTCTTTTCCGGCATGAGCCTGGCCAGTTCGGCCTCGCGCCGCGTGTAGACGAAGGCATCGACGACGATGCCGCGATGGGCCAGCCGGTAGCCGTTGGCGATGCGGCGCACCTGCACCGTCAGCGGTTCGCCCTGCCACATGGTCTCCAGCACCGGCATGCCCGGACGCCAGTTTGATTCAGCGGCGGCCTTGCTCAGTTCCGGCGTCACCTGGGCCGGGTGATAGTCCTTGCCCAGCAGCACCACGCGGTCCGAGGCAAACTCCACCCTGCGGCCGGTCATCTGGCCGGAGATCTCGCGCTTGCGGCGGTTCTCGATGTGGTCGAGCAGCACGGCGGCATGGGTCAGGCGCGCCGCCAGATCCGCCGTCATGGGATTGCCCTTGAAGCCCTCGGGGAATTCCTCGGCGATGAAGCCGGTGGAGAGCTGGCCCGACTGCCAGCGCGGATTTTCCATGATGGCGGAGAGAAAGGGAATGTTGTGCTGGATGCCTTCCACGTAGAAGCCGTCGAGCGCATCGCCCATGGCGGCAATGGCCTCGCTGCGGGTTGCGGCATGGGTGCAAAGCTTGGCGATCATCGGATCATACCAGATGGAGATCTCGCCGCCCTCATAGACGCCGGTGTCATTGCGCACGGTAACGCTGCTGGCGTGGCTTTCCTGCGGCGGGCGGTATTTCACCAGACGCCCGGTGGAGGGCAGGAAGTTGCGGTAGGGATCTTCGGCATAGATGCGGCTTTCCACCGCCCAGCCCTTGAGCGTCACATCCTTCTGTTTGATCTTCAGTTCCTCGCCCGCCGCCACGCGGATCATCTGCTCCACCAGATCAATGCCGGTGATAAGTTCGGTGACCGGATGTTCGACCTGAAGGCGGGTGTTCATTTCGAGGAAGTAGAAGGAGCGGTCCTGACCCGCCACGAATTCCACCGTGCCCGCCGAGTCGTAGTTCACCGCCTTGGCCAGGGCCACGGCCTGCTCGCCCATGGCCTTGCGGGTCTTGTCGTCGAGCAGCGGCGAGGGCGCTTCCTCGATGACCTTCTGGTTGCGGCGCTGGATGGAACATTCACGCTCGCCCAGATAGATGACATTGCCATGCTTGTCGCCGAGCACCTGGATTTCAATGTGGCGCGGATTGACGATGAACTTCTCGATGAACACCCGGTCGTCGCCGAAGGAGGACTTGGCCTCGGACTTGGCGCGGGCAAAGCCGTCATGCACCTCGGCCGCCGAATGGGCGATGCGCATGCCCTTGCCGCCGCCGCCGGCGGAGGCCTTGATCATCACCGGATAGCCGATCTCACCGGCGATCTTCACCGCCTCATCCGGGGTCTCGATGATGCCCATGTAGCCCGGAACGGTGGAGACCTTTGCCGCCGCCGCCGCCTTCTTGGATTCGATCTTGTCGCCCATGGCGTCGATGGCGTGGGGGTTGGGGCCGATGAAGGTGATGCCCGCCGCGGTGAGCGCCTTGGGGAAGGCCGAACGCTCGGACAGGAAGCCATAGCCGGGGTGGACGGCTTCCGCGCCGGTCGTGCGGCAGGCTTCGATGATCTTGTCGATGACGAGATAGGACTGGGCGGCGGCGGCGGGACCGATGGCCACCTTCTCATCGGCCATTTCCACATGGAGAGCGCGCGCGTCGGCCTCGGAATAGACGGCGACCGTTTTAATGCCCATCCTGCGGGCGGTCTTGATGACCCGGCAGGCGATTTCACCCCGGTTGGCGATGAGGATTTTCTTGAACATTGCGCGCCACTTATCTTGAGATCACGGAATTGAGGCGGTTCTAGCCCGCCAGCCCTCGCCCGGCAATCATCCTCATGGGGGAGAGCGAATGTTGCCGCTGGGGCGAAAGGCCGCTAAAGCGCCGGGACCATGAGCAAGACCCCTGCCCCCAAGCCCCGCACCTCCCCGGGCAAGCGCGCCCCAAAGGTGGGCATCGTCTCCCTCGGCTGCCCCAAGGCGCTGGTCGATTCCGAGCGCATCCTGACCCAGCTTCGGGCCGAGGGTTATGTGATCGCGCCGGGTTACGACGCGGCCGATGTGGTCATCGTCAACACCTGCGGCTTTCTCGATTCCGCCAAGGCCGAAAGCCTTGCCGCCATCGGCGAGGCCATGGACGAGAATGGCCGGGTGATCGTGACCGGCTGCATGGGCGGCGAGGAACAGGCGATCCGGGCGGCGCATCCCGGCGTGCTGGCGGTGACGGGGCCGCACCAGTATGAAGCCGTGGTGGGCGCCGTGCACGAGGCGCTGCCGCCGCTGCATGATCCGCGCTTCGACCTGGTTCCGCCGCAGGGCCTGCATCTCACCCCCCGGCACTATGCCTATCTGAAGATTTCCGAGGGCTGCCACAACCGCTGCACCTTCTGCATCATCCCGTCGATCCGCGGCGATCTCGTCTCGCGTCCGGCGGCCTCGGTGCTGCACGAGGCCGAGCGGCTGGTGAAGGCGGGAGTGAAGGAGATTCTCGTCATCTCGCAGGATACCTCGGCCTATGGCTCGGACCTGAAATACGCGGCCTCGCCCTTCAAGGGGCGGCAGGTCAGGGCCAAGTTCCATGATCTGGCGAAGGAGCTGGGCGACATGGGAGCCTGGGTCAGGCTGCACTATGTCTATCCCTATCCCCATGTGGATGAGGTGATCCCGCTCATGGCCGCGGGCCAGGTGCTGCCCTATCTCGACATTCCCTTCCAGCATGCCGCGCCCGGGGTGCTCAAGGCCATGCGGCGGCCGGCCAATCAGGAGAAGGTGCTGGACCGTCTGGCGGCGTGGCGGCAGGTGTGTCCCGATCTCGCCGTGCGCTCCACCTTCATCGTCGGCTTCCCCGGCGAGACGGAGGAAGATTTCGACCATCTGCTGCACTGGCTGAAGGAAGCGCGGCTGGAGCGGGTCGGCTGCTTCAAATATGAGCCGGTGGCCGGGGCGGCGTCGGAGGCCCTGGGCCTGCCGCCGGTGGCGGAGGCGGTGAAGCAGGAGCGCTGGGAGCGCTTCATGGCGGCCCAGCAGGAGATTTCGGCGGCGATCCTGGCGGCCAGGGTGGGCCGGGAAATCGAGGTCATCGTGGACGCGGTGGACCAGGAGAACGACGAGACCATAGCGCGCTCCAAGTGGGATGCGCCGGAAATCGACGGCAATGTCTTCCTGCCCGGCGAACGCGGCCTCAAACCCGGCGACCTTGCCAAGGTGAGGGTGGTGGAGGCCGAGGATTACGATCTGGTGGCCGAACGGTGCTAGAGCAACCGGCGGTCAGTTGGACTCAACTGCCGCCGACAAGTTGTTCGAAAATCAATATGTTGGCGCAACTTTCCTCTCTCAAATCGTTCCGATTTGATCGTCCGTTGCGCCAGGGCAAGCTGACTTTTGATCAGTCCAGCAAAGTCAGCTTGCTCTCGAGATCAGCGGCAGCCCTTCCGTGCCTCCATCTTCTGGATGGCCTTGACGTTGAAGCGCTCATGGGCATTGAGGCGCACCGCCGACTGGCTGGTGATGAAGCAGCCTTCATTGCCGAAGGTGGCGATGGCGCGCGGTGTGGCGAAGCAATAGCCATTCTGCTTGTAGATCATGTTGCGCACCTCCCAGAGCTGCTGGCAGCCCAGTTGGCGCAAGCCCGCAGGCGTGAAGCGCTGGCTGTCGTCGCAGCCGATGATCTCATAGCAATTGGCGAAAGCGGGCACTGTCGAAGCGGCCAGTGCGGCGGCGGCAAGCACGGATAATGCGGCACGGCGGATCATTCATCCCTCCTCTGCCCCCGGATACATCTAGGCCCGCGGCGACCGCGTGCGCAACAGCGAAGACGTCAGGGCAACCTGACTTTTGATGACATCGGCAATGGTCAGACAAGGTGCTCGTCATCAAAAGGTCGGTGCGGATGCCTTGATGCAAGCAAAGCCTATCCCGCTTTATACCTCCCGGCCCTCGGCATAGACGCCATAGAGCGTGGTGAGCTGGGAGACGGTGAAGATGGTGAAGAACCAGACGAACACCATGTAGGCAGAGATGGCCAATAGCATTGCAGCCACGGGTGAAATACTGGCGATGAATGCAACAGCCATGACCGCGGCCAGCATCACGCCGAAGGACAGGAGAATGGTCAGGATGACCATGCCCAGAATAGTGAGACTGCTTCCCCTGGTATCGGCCAGGGCCTGGCGGATGCCATAGTCACTGCGGCCCAGAGCGACGGCAGGCAGCTTCACCATCATGCGCATCATGACAGTTGTGAGAAAGACCATCAGCACCAGACCGCCCAAGACCAGTAGCATGATGGAGCCTGGTGAAGGCGGCTCGGCCGGGGTCACACTGAAGCCAGCCATTATAACAAAGACGGTCAGTGCCATGGCCATGAATGCCACCGCGAAGAACAGCAAGACGATCAAGATCGTGTTGCCGGCATAACGCAGCACCAGACGGTCAATGCGCAGGCGTTCCGCCAGGGTTTGCGGAATTTCATCCAGCAGCACGAAGCGATGCCAGTTCACCGCGATGGAGGAGCCGACGATGATCTGGACGATATTGCCGAGGAGATGCATCATGTCCAGGTTTGCCATGGCCCTTTGGTTTTCGAGGCCCTGATTTTTCAGGTTGGCAAAATCAGGCAGGCCGAAAACCGCCAGCCCTGCGGCCATCAGGGCCAGGCCCACCAGCGCCCAGGGCCAGAAAATCGCAAAGGCCACGCCAATATTGGCGGTCACGGTGCGCAGGGAGTGGGAAAATATCCCGTAGCTCGTCGCCCCTGTGTTTGCGTCGCTCATGGCCGCGTCCCCTCTGGTGGCGGGGCCATGTTTTTCAGCCCCGACTCACAGGGGAATATTGTCGTGTTTCTTCCACGGATTGTCGAGTTGCTTGGTCTTCAGCATGTCGAGCGCCCGGGCGACGCGGCGGCGGGTCGAATGCGGCATGATGACATCATCAAGGAAGCCGCGCTCGGCCGCCACGAAGGGATTGGCGAAGCGGTCCTCGTATTCCTTCACCCGCCCGGCGATCTTGTCCTTGTCGGCCAGTTCGGCGCGGTAGATGATCTCGGCGGCACCCTTGGCGCCCATGACGGCGATTTCGGCGGTGGGCCAGGCATAGTTCACGTCGCCGCGCAGATGCTTTGACGCCATGACCACATAGGCCCCGCCATAGGCCTTGCGGGTGATGACGGTGATCTTCGGCACGGTGGCTTCGGCATAGGCGAAGAGCAGCTTGGCCCCGTGCTTGATGAGGCCGCCATATTCCTGGGCCGTGCCGGGCAGAAAGCCGGGCACGTCCACGAAGGTGACGATGGGAATGTTGAAGCAGTCGCAGAAGCGCACGAAGCGCCCGCCCTTGCGGCCCGCGTCACTGTCGAGAACCCCGGCCAGAACCATGGGCTGGTTGGCGAGGATGCCCACGGTGCGGCCCTTGATGCGGGCAAAGCCGGTGATGATGTTGCGGGCGTGCTGGTCCTGAATTTCAAAGAAGTCGCCGTCATCCACCGTCTTCAGGATCAGCTCCTTCATGTCGTAGGGCTGGTTCGGGTTGGCGGGGATGAGCGTATCGAGCGACATGTCCACGCGCTCGGCGTCGTCCAGCACGGGAATTTCCGGCACGTCCGCCTGATTGCTGGCGGGCAGGAAGTCGATGAGGCGGCGCATCTGCAACAGCGCCTCCACGTCATTCTCGAAGCCCTTGTCGGCGATGGACGACTTGGTGCAGTGGACCGAGGCCCCGCCCAGTTCCTCCGCCGTAACCGTCTCGTTGGTCACGGTCTTCACCACGTCGGGGCCGGTGACGAACATGTAGCTCGTGTCGCGCACCATGAAGATGAAGTCGGTCATGGCGGGGGAATAGACGTCGCCCCCGGCGCAGGGCCCCATGATGACCGAGATCTGCGGGATGACACCTGAGGCCAGCACATTGCGCTGGAACACCTCGCCATAGCCGCCGAGCGCGTTCACGCCTTCCTGGATGCGCGCCCCGCCCGCGTCGAACAGCCCGATGATGGGCGCGCGGTTCTGCAGCGCCATGTCCTGCAGCTTGGTGATCTTGCGGGCGTGGGCTTCCGACAGCGAGCCGCCGAAGACGGTGAAGTCCTTGGCGAAGACATAGACGGTGCGGCCATTGACGGTGCCCCAGCCGGTCACCACGCCGTCGCCCGGAATGATCTGCTTTTCCATGCCGAAGTCGATGCAGCGATGCTCGACATACATGTCGTATTCCTCGAAGGAGCCCTCATCGAGGAGCAGTTCGATGCGCTCGCGCGCCGTCAGCTTGCCGCGGGCGTGCTGGGCATCAATGCGCTTCTGGCCGCCACCGAGCCAGGCTTCGGCGCGCTTGCGGTGGAGCTTCTCAAGGATTTCCTGCATGACGGACCCTTTGCGGTGCACAATGGAGTTTCCTCCATAAAGCAGTCCGTCACAGTTCCGTCAAATGGGCATAAGGATTAGGCGCGCCGCCTGTCCGAAAACCGGCGGCCACTTTTCGGGCGGCAGTTCAATGGCGCGCCGCTTGTCCGAAAACCGGCGGCCACTTTTCGGGCGGCGCGCTTGGCGCTATTTCGCTGTTGCGATGGTTTTGTCGATCTGGGCCGCGCCCGCGGTGCAGAAGGCATCCAGACCGGCGTCGGCGTCTCCTTGAGTCTTGGACCAGAGCGCGTCGAGATCGCCCTGCGCCAGGCCCGAGCGCTGTTCGATGCGGGTCACGGCGTCGCCCAGGGCCGAGGTCTTGGACGCCGGCAGGCCGAGGTTGCACTTGGCCGCGGCCACCCCCGCCTGATAGGCGGCGGTGAGATCAGCCGGGGCCGACTGGGCCAGCACGGCAGTGGTCAGAACGAGGCCGAAGGCAGTGGCGAGCGTGAACCGGCTGGTCATGGCAATGATCCCTGAATGGCAAGGATTGAACCTGTAGCGGGCGAAGGTGGCGGGCTTATGGCGCGGGCGCGGCATTGTCATGCGTCCTTCCGGGCGAAGATCAGAGCCGCATCATAATCGCGGCGGCGGGCGGCGCGAGCCATGTGCGCCTCCTCGTCCTGGCCCCAATGTTCGATCTGCCAGTCCTCATCCACATGGGCGGCCTGCCAGCCCTGCGCGCCCGTGGCCGCACCCTCCAGCAGCATGAGGGCGAGCAGCGCCGAACCGGTCAGCGTGGCAAGGCTGTGGGCGGCGGCGAGGCGGAAATCATCCAGCGTTGCCGCGTGGGCGGCGACGGCGGCCAATGCCGCGTCGGGCTGGGCCACATGGCTGAGACCGGTGTGGGCGGTGAACCCCGCGCCAAGGCGCGCTTGCGCCCAGTGCAGCACCGGCTCCCACGCTGCCCGCTGGCGTTCCGCCAAGGCGGCGGGGGCATCGGCCCGGTAGCAGGTGAGGTCGCTTCCGGCATAGGCCACGATTTCCGCAATGACGGCGGCGCGGTTGGCGGCCACGCCATCGATGGCGCTATTGGCAAGCCGGGTCAGCGGCATGAGCGCGGGGTTGATGACCTTGGCTTGCGCCTGCCATTCGGCGGCCACGGCGGCGGCGGAAGCAGCGTCCGGTAGTCGAAGCGGATTCTTCAGCGGCGTCTTCACGCCCCGGCCATCGAGCAGCACGGCGTGATCCGGCCCGGTGCTGGCCGTGTGATAGAAGCGGCGCGGCAGGGGGCGCGGGGTGCGGTCACGCGAGATGCGCTCCAGCCGTTCCTCCGGGGTTTCCTCGGTCATCGCCCGTCATCCTGCCACAGCAAATCAAGAATGTTGCCAAGCTCATTGTTATCGCTGGCAATTCTGACGGCACCTGAAGCCCTGAGCGCCGCAACGTCATGGTTGCCCCAGGCCACGCCGACCGGGCGCACCCCCGCCCGCACGGCCATTTCCATGTCGAAGCTGGTGTCGCCGATCATGAGCGCGCGGTGCGGTGCCACGCCGGTCTCCGTCAATGCCGCCAGCGCCATGGCGGGGTGCGGCTTGGAGGGATGGTCGTCGGCGGTCTGCACCGTGACGAACCAGCCGACCATGCCCTGCGCTTCCAGCAGGTGCTCGACCCCGCGCCGCGACTTGCCGGTGGCAATGCCCAGCACCACGTCATGACGCGCCCGCAGCCTCTCCAGCAGGGCGCGCGCACCCTCGAACAGGGGTTCCGGGTGGGCACCGCTGCGGCGGAAATTCCAGAAGGCGCTGCGATAGGCGTCGGCCAGCCGCTGGTGGGCGGCGGCGTCGGCCTCGGGCGTCAGGAACTTCATGGCCTCGACCAGCGACAGGCCAACGACCCGGCGCGATTGGGCCGGGGGCGGCGGCACCAGGCCTTCGGCGGCGAAGGCCGCCGCCAGCGAGGCCGCGATCATGCCCGCTGAATCGACCAGCGTGCCGTCGACGTCAAAAAGAGCGAGTTTCATTCCCCGGAATCCGCGTCAAACCGCTGGCCATCAAAGCCCAGAAGGGCGAAGGTCTGCATCATATGCTTTGGCAGGGGGGCGGAAATGTCCACCGTGCCGCCGCGCGGATGGGGAAAAACAATGCGCCGGGCGTGGAGGTGCAGGCCCGGCCCCGCCCCCTCCGGCACGTCGCGGTCGCCGCCATATTTGTTGTCGCCCAGAATGGACGTGCCGATGTGAGCCATGTGGGCGCGCAACTGGTGCTGACGGCCGGTGGAAGGCTTGAGGCTCATCCAGGCGGCGACCTTTCCGGCCCGGTCGATGACACTGTAGTGGGTCACGGCCTTCTGGCTGTCCTCGGCTTCATCCGGCGTGGCGGGTGCGCGCATGCGGTCGCCCTCCGGCCCCTTGGCCTTGAGGAGAGCCACGTCGATGCGGCCCTGGGCCGGGCTGGGCACGCCCTTGACCACGGCCCAATAGGTCTTCTTCACGGCACGGGTGGCGAAGAGCTTGCCAAGGCTTGCGGCAATGGCGCGGCGGCGCGCCACCACGATGACGCCCGAGGGGTCGCGGTCGAGCCGATGAACCAGCAGGGGGCGCTCCTTCAACTCCACGCCGAGGCCCATGAGCAGACCGTCGAGGTGGCGGTGGGTTTTCGTGCCGCCCTGCACGGCGAAGCCTGCCGGCTTGTCGAGGACATAAAGATCCTTGTCCGCGAAGAGGATCATGGACTGGAACAGCTCGCGCTCGGTCCGGGTGAGCGGCGGAATGTCCGCCTTGGGCAGGTCGGCGGGGCGCGTATCGAAGGCAAGCGGCGGCACCCGCACCTCCTGCCCCTCGGCCAGACGGGTCGAGGTTTTCACCCGCCCTGCCCCCACCCGCACCTGGCCGGTGCGCGTCAGCTTGTTGAGATAGGCGAAGGTGACCTGGGGAAAGTGCACGCGGAACCAGCGGTCGAGGCGCATGCCGTCCTCATCCGCGCTCACCAGGTGGCGCTTCACCTCGCTCATGGGTGCAGGGCCCGCACCAGTGCCAGCCCCGCCATGATGGCGGCAAGGGAAAGGATGACGGAGGCCGCCACATAGGAACCGGCCAGGACAGGGGCGCGGCGCTCCACCAGCAGGGCGAAGTCCAGCGCGAAGGCCGAGAAGGTGGTGAAGCCGCCGAGGATGCCGGTGGTGAGAAAGGCGCGGGCGTCATTGCCAACGTTCCAGCGTGCCGCCATGAGGCCCACAAGCGCCCCCATGACAAAGCTGCCGGCCACATTGACGATGAGCGTGTGCCAGGGGAAGGCCGTGCCCAGCATCCGGCCTGACAGCACATTGACGCCATAACGCGCCGCCGAACCCAAAGCACCGCCCAGCGCCACCCAGACGACGGTGGGCATTACAGCCAGCCCTTGCGCTTGAAATAAAGGAAGGGCAGCACGGCGGAAATGATCATGAGCCCGATGGCCCAGGGATAGCCGAACCGCCAGGCCAGTTCCGGCATGTATTGGAAATTCATGCCATAGATGGAGGCGACCAGCGTGGGCGGCAGGAAGACCACGGCGGCCACCGAGAAGATCTTGATGATGCCGTTCTGCTCGATGGAGATCATGCCGAGCACGGCGTCGAGCAGGAAGCTGATCTTGCCCGCCATGAAGGAGGCGTGATCGGTGAGCGAGATGATGTCGCGCTGGAGCGTCTTGATGCGGGCGCGGTGATCCTTGGTTTCCTTGTTCTGGCGCATCTGGTCGATGACCGTCTGGGCAAAGGCCACCATGCGGCCGATGGAAACCAGGCTTTCGCGCATCTTGGAGGAGAAGTCGCCCTCCTCGCCGATCTGTTCCAGCAGGGTTTGCAGGTCGCGCGGCTTGCGGCGCTTGCGTCCGCTCGATGCCCGTTGCAGGTGGTGGGTGGTGTCGAAGGTCTGGCGAGAGGTCTGGTCGACGATCATGGCCACCCGTTCGAGATGGTCGGCGGCCCGGTCCACCACCGCTTCCAGCAGGCTGATGAAAATACCCCAGCCGGTCATGGGCGTGGTCTGGGGCTTCTGGGCCCGGCGCAGAAAGGCGGGGAAGGACTGGGGATAGTGATAGCGGACGGTGATCAGCCGGTTGTTCTTGATGATGAAGGTGACGGGGGAGGATTCGGGCTGGTCGCTGTCGCCGCGGCGCACCACCGTGGCGGTCATGAAGGCCGCATCATCCTCCTGATAGAGACGGCTCGAGGCTTCGATCTCGGCCAGTTCCTCGCGGGTTGGAATGTCAATGCCGAAGGCGGCCTCCACCGCGCTTTCCTCATCGTGGGTGGGTTCGACCAGGTCGATCCACACTGCGTCCTCGGGCACGCCGGGCTGGGCCGGGGCCGGGCAATCCACCAGACAGGCATTTTCGGTGCGGTAGAGATAAAGCAAGATGGGGACTCCGCCTCTGGGGGTGGCGATCACCCTCCCCTAGCCTTGTCCGTGCGCCTTGGCAATGGGGCATGGCGGCGGTGCCGCCCCTTGCCCCGTGGGCTATTCCGTCAGCCGCACATTGGCTTCCAGGGCCTTGTCCAGCATGGCCTTCAGGCCATCGGTTATGCCCTGCGGCGTATCAGCCGAAAAGAACATGTCCTTCGAGGCGCAGGCCTTGAGGGTGGGCACGATGTCCTCGTCATAGTCCTCAACAAATTGCGGGAAGGGGCTGCGGCTCGGCACCTTGTAGTCGACATGCAGCACGCCGACCTGGACGCCTGCCGTCTTCAGCGTACGGCACCAGTCGGGATCGATCGGACCTAACTGATGATTGCTGCTATAGACCGTTTCCACATTGCTGTCCCAGTGCGGCATGTCGTGCACGCCGTCGGTGACGATGAACAGGACCTTGTGGGCGTTGCTGCTGTTGCCGGTAATCTTCTGGGTGACCTTGGCCAGGCCCACCCGGTAGTCGGTATTGCCCTGGGACGCCGTTGCCTCCGCCAGCTTGATGACGTGGTTCTTCACCTTGGACAGATTGGCGTCGAGCGGCACCAGTTCTTCCAGACTGTCGGCCATGCCATAGAGACTGGCCTTGAACAGGCTTTCGCCCTCCTTGTCTTCCAGTTCGTCGATGACGCTGTCGACGGCGCTGTCAACCACATCGACCCTGAGCCTGATACCGGCGGCGTGGGCGACGTCGATGGTATTGACGCCCGAATAAAAATCGCTGTGGCAGGCGAATTCGCAGTTGATCTGGGGATGGTTGAGCATCTGGGTCATCTCGGCGCTGGTGGCCCCGAGGCCCATGGACGACGAGGTGTCGATCAGGAAATTGAATTCCCACTTGGTCTGGTCAAGATCCGAGGAGGCCTTGACCGCGCCCTTGAAGTCCAGGGCGCCAACGCCGACAACGGCCAGAAAATGGGTGGGGAACTTGGCGGTGTAGGTGATGCGCGACGACCAGCCCGCGCCGGAATTGGTCATCACGATGGTGGCAGGCGTTTCCGCGATCTTCGCTTCAGAGGCCAGGTTCGCTTCCCACGCCGACCGCGCATAGGCCACGGCGGCGGTCTTGATGGCACTTTCGCTCAGGCTGCCTTCACTGGTCTTCTCGTTGGCGAAACTGACCGCCGCCAGGGCTGCCGCGTCGGCGGCAGCGGAATAGCGCGCCTGATTTTCGGAATAGCTGGCAAGGTCATAGGCAGCGCCGCACAGGCCGATGACCGCCGCCAGCGTGAGCGCGGTGATGATGGCGACATTGCCGGTGCTATTTTTAAGAAAATTTTTGGTCGCGCCGTACATGGCGGTGATCTCCGCAGAATTGCCACAAAATTTAGCGACGCCGGCCTAAGCGTTTCTTGCTGTTTTCGCTAAAATTTGACGGGAAACACGCAAAATTCCCCATGGTAAATGACTGATAAGGCGCGCAAACCCATGCGGGTGCCGGCAACATGCGTGGGTTTCTCCCGGCCGCGCCTTGGGTTATGCAGGAGGCATGACTCACTCTCTTCACATCATCGGCGCGGGGCTTGCCGGCTCCGAGGCGGCCTGGGCGGCGGCCAATGCCGGTTGTCCGGTCGTGGTTCATGAAATGCGGCCCCTGCGCCTCACCGACGCGCACTCCGGCAGCAGTTGTGCCGAGCTGGTCTGTTCCAATTCCTTCCGCAGCGATGACTCCGACCAGAATGCCGTGGGCCTGCTGCATTGGGAGATGCGGCAATTGGGCTCGGTCGTGATGGCCGCCGCCGATCATCATCAGGTGCCCGCCGGCGGTGCGCTGGCGGTGGACCGCGAGGGTTTTGCCGCCGAGGTGACGGCGCGGCTGGAGGCGCATCCGAACATCACCATCGCGCGCGGCGAGGTGGCGGGCCTGCCGCCGGAGGACTGGGGTCAGGTCATCGTCGCCACCGGCCCCCTCACCTCCCCTGCCCTGGCGGAGGCCATCCGTGCCGCCACGGGCGAGGATGGGCTGTCCTTCTTCGATGCCATAGCCCCCATCGTGCACCGTGAATCCATCAACATGGAGATCGCCTGGTTCCAGTCGCGCTATGACAAGGAGGGGCCGGGCGGCACGGGCCGCGACTATCTCAACTGTCCGCTCACCCGCGCGCACTATGAGGCTTTCATCGCGGGCCTGCTGGCGGGCGAAAAAACCGATTTCCGGGAGTGGGAAAAATCCACACCCTATTTCGACGGCTGCCTGCCCATCGAGGGGATGGCCGAGCGCGGACCGGAGACGCTGCGCCACGGACCCATGAAGCCGCGCGGCCTGACCAACCCGCGCGATCCCGCGGTGAAGCCCCATGCGGTGGTGCAACTGCGGCAGGACAACAAGCTGGGCACACTCTACAACATGGTGGGTTTTCAGACCAAGCTGAAGCACGCTGAACAGGTGCGCCTGTTCCGCACCATTCCGGGGCTGGAGAACGCCGAGTTTGCCCGGCTGGGCGGCTTGCACCGCAACACCTTCCTGAACAGTCCCAGGGTTCTGGACGAGCGCCTGCGGCTGCGCGCAAGGCCGCGCCTGCGTTTTGCCGGGCAGATCACCGGGGTCGAGGGCTATGTGGAAAGTGCGGCCATGGGGATCATGGCGGGGCTTGCCGCGGCGGCGGAGATGGCAGGCCGGGACTTTGCCCTGCCGCCCGCCACCACGGCCCATGGCGCGCTTGTCAATCACATCACCGGCGGGCACATTGCAACCACCGATGCGCGCGGCGCCTCGTTCCAGCCGATGAATGTGAACTTCGGCCTGTTTCCGCCGGTCGATGCGCCGAAGAAGGGAGCGGACGGCAAGCGCCTGTCGCACAGCGACAAGGCGGTGGCGCGCAAGCGCGCCTATACCGCCCGCGCCAAGGCCGACTTCATGGCGTGGAGGGCGGCGGCATTGCCGGAGCGTTAAGGGCGCGGTCTTCCTCGATGAGCCAGAAGGTCATGGAATTGAGCGCGGGCTGGTCGCCCGTGCTGCCATAGGCATCCACCACCAGCAGGGTTACGCCGGGGGTTATGGTCACAGCCGCCGGAGCGGGCACTGCGGCGGGCGATTTGCCGGCCGGGCTGTTCTCCAGCCAGGAAAGGATGTCTGCCGTGCTGAAGGTCCACTCATGGCGCGGCGTCCTGACATGAAACAGCGTGCCGTCGTGCCAGGCCATGCGGTCGGGCGGCTGGGTCAGCGCGGTTTCGCTGCCCGACACATAGAGCGGCCCATAAAGCATTGCGGCGGCGGGAATGGCGTGGTTCAGCGGCCGGTTGGTGTTGAAGGCCACCATCTGGCCCGGATTGACATAGGCAGTGAAGCCCAGTTTGCCGGTGATGTCCTGCACCATGGTCCAGTCATCCGTGCTGGCATCGGGCCGGCTCGCAGCCGGAAACAGCGCCGCCACCCGGGAAAGGCCACCGGCCTGGCGCAGGGCCGCAATGATCGAATAACCAGTGGTCTGCGCCTCAGGGGCAAGCTTCGGCGCAGGCAACTTGATCATGCCGTCCTGCCACATGCCATGGCGCTCCAGCAGAGCCTGAAACTGGTGAAGCTGGCTGCGGATGGTGGTGCCTTGCGCCCCCTGCGGACCGAAGGCGGCGACCAGCAACAGGGCCGCCATGGCACCGACGATGGCGCGCATGTCGGCGGCGTTGCGGCGGTAGGCGAGATAGGCAGTGGTCAAGACCGCCCAGAGGGCAATGAGCGCAATGCCATAGCGGTCCGGCGTCACGCCATAATCGGCCACGCGCCGCCAGATGGCGATGACCAGAAGGGCCGAGGGAATGATGGTGAGCCAGAACCAGCCGCGCATGAACAGGCGCAGCAGCCTGGTGCCGGTTTCGCGCCAGGGCCAGGCAATGAGCCAGACGCCCGTTCCGCCCACGGCGTAGATGGCGACCATGGTGCCGATCTGGCCGCGCGGCAGGGATTGGGTGAGCGCGATCTTCACGGCATAGGCATGGAGGATGAGGGCATAGACCACCACCACCGGCACGAGGATGTAGTTCACCAGCACCGAGACGCCGCGCTCCAGCGGCGCGCCGCGATGGTCGGCGACATCAAGTGCCGTATCGAGATCACGCGGCATGAGGGAGAGGCCATAGACCGGCGCGATGAGGGCGCAGGCCGTGGCGATGATGTGTTCCTCGGTGTTGTGAACGGGGTTGATGCCGAAGAGATACTTCAGCGCGGCGACGATGGCGAGGAGACCGAGGGCAAAGGCCAGTCCCGCCAGCCCCGCCAGAATGGCCGCCAGCCCATAGCGTAGGTTGAAAAACCACAGGCCTCCCTGCGTGGCTCCGCGCCGCAGATGGGCTGCCACCATGGTGAGGGCAATGAGGCCGCAGAAGAGATAAAGCGCCGAGACATGGAGGGCCGCGTTGAACCAGCCCAGAACCGCGGCAAGCAGGCCGGCCACTGCGGCCAGGGCAAGGTTGGTGGCAGGCGTCATGCCCCTGCCCTCGGCGAAAAGATGGGCCGCGCCGGCCGCAAAGAATCCGGCAGCGGCGGCCATGATGACATCCGTTTGGGGATCGCCGCTGCGCGTGATGATGTGATAGTTGAGGTAGAAGGTGAGCAGCACCGACCACAGGGCGGGCACGGGAAAACGCGCCAGCGTGGCGGCCAGATCGGGCACCATACGTTCCAGCCGGTCACTTAATCCCATGATACCCCCTCACGATGGCGTGAAGTAACGCGGCAAAGATGGCCGATTCTGGGCGACCCGCCCGGATGGTTACTGCGGCGCGGTCTGATAGCCCGGCCCCACCACCAGGGGCTGATCCGGCAGGGTGGACTGGTCAACTGCGGTGGTGAAGGTCTTGTCGTAGTGCGCCAGTTCCGCGCCTGCCTGATCGAGCACGCGCAGCCGGGCGCGATAGGCATGGCCCTTGACGATGCCGCGCAGCGGCGGCGTGCGGAACATGTAATCGAGGCGCGAGGGATCGATTTCGGCGGTCTGAACCTCCTCGCCGCCGCCGGGCAGTTCGAAGCGCGCCTCCAGCCGCGCGCCGGGGGGCGGCGGCTTCTGCCGCCGGACCACAAAGCCGTAATAGTGGTCGGCGATGCGGTAGTTGAAGATGAAACCACCGCCGACGAAGGTGAAATAGGGATCATCCGCGCCGCCGCAGCCGGGAAGAGCTGCAGCAGACAGTCCGGCCATGAGATCGCGGCGGTTCATGTCACACCTCGCTGTCACGATGGAGGGGTTGACCGAGAAGCCCCTCCGGTTTCAACACCAGCACCACGGCAATGAAGCCGAAGACCGCCACGTCGCGCCACAGCATGGGGCTGGTGGCGGTCCACAGGGTTTCCAGCGCGGCCAGAAAGAGGCCGCCGACGATGGCTCCCTCCACCCGGCCAAAGCCGCCGATGATGGCGGCAAACATGGCCTTGAAGCCGAGCACCAGGCCCATGGCGAAACTGACGCCGCCATAGGCCACTGTGATGATCCAGCCCGCCACCGCCGCCAGCGCCGAGGCGGCCATGAAGGATCCGGCGAAGACCGCGGTCGTGTCCACCCCGCACAGGGCGGCCATGGTGGGGTTCTGTGCGACCGCGCGCTAGTGACGGCCCGCCGGTGGGAGGGGCAGCCCCGCCAGCACCAGAATGGCGGCAGAGAGGCCAGCACCCATGGCCCAGAGCTGCGGCCAGGACAGGGTGACGCCGGGCACGGGTTGCAGGCTCTCGGCATAGAGCGGTGGCAGCCACAGATCGCGGCCATGGCTGGCTATGCGCAGGATTTCGATGAGGACGATGGAGACGCCGATGGAAGCGATCATGACCGACTGGCCGCGCGCGGCCAGCAGCGCACCGAAGACCAGGCGGTGCAAGACCCGGCCCAAAAGCGCCGCTGCCAACAGCCCGGCCAGGAGAGCGGCAAGATAGACCCCGGCCGCATGAAAACCATGGAACAGGGCCCAGACCGCAGCGGTGAAGGCCGTGGCCGCGCCGAAGCTGGCGATATCGCCGAAGGCCAGGATGATGCGGTTGGTGAGGCCCTGCAGCAGGGCATAGGCAAGGCCCAGGGTGACATAGAGACTGGCCAGCATGAGCCCGTTCACGGCCTGCTGCAGGGCATAGGCGCTGACGAGTGCTGCAAGCTGTTGGTCCAGCTATTCTTCCTCCCTGCCCCGGATGGACAACCGGTTGACAGCTCACATCTAGCGTGCGGAGCGGACGGGGGCCAATCAGAATATGTTGCGGCGGGCGGCGCGCCAGATGGCCCATTGCCGGGTGAAGGGGTTCAGCACCGGCGGACGGGTGAAGGCGGCAGGGCCGAGGCGCCTGATACGGGAGAGCCACAGGGGGGCCACGGCGACCGGCAGGAAGGCGGGCCGGGCCGCTGATGGCACGGCGGCATGGGCAATGCGGGCCTGGCTGAGGCGGGCTTCGGCATGGGCGGCAAGGGCGGCGATGACGGGGCCTTCATTCCCCTGCCCCAGTGCGGCGCGCGCCAGGCCATGCTGGCGCAGCAAATCTTCCGGGATGAGGGCAAAGCCATGGCCGCGCTGGGCCGGAAGGTCGGCCAAGAGGCGCGCCAGCCCCAGGGCAACGCCCGCCAGACCCGCCGTTTCCGTTGCGGCCGCAGCCTCAGGCCCTGCGAGGGTGAGGGCGACCATCTGGATGAGGGCCGAGGTGGTGTGGCCGAGGTGGGCTTCAAGCGCCGCCATGTCCGGCAGCGGATCGGCATAGAGCTGGTCGCGCCGGGCCAGCACCATGCCGTGCAGCGCTGCCTGCGGCAGAGGGGCCGCACCCAGGACCGGGGCCAGGGCCTGCGCCACGGGATGATCCTGGGCCGCGCCCGCTGCCATGGCGTCCAGCGTGTCCAGCCACCATTGCAGGCGGATTTCGCCCATGGCGGCATCGCTCACCTGATGGGGAATGCGCGCCACCTCGAGATCGAAGGCATAGAGCGCCTGAACCGCGGCGCGCCGGGCGTCGGGCGCATAGAGGCTGGCGAGATAGTGGTCGCGGACCTCACGCCGCAACCCACCGGCGATGGGGTCTGCGGCCAGCACGGCTCAGGGCACCGCGAGGAAGGCGGCGGCGACGCGGCGGCCTTCACCGAGCAGGATGTTATAGGTGCGCACGGCATCACCCGTTGCCATCCAGTCCGGCGTCAAGCCGTGGTGCGGGAAGCCCGCCATGAGCGCCGCCGGGGGCCGCACCATGACCGCGCCCGTGCCGAAGAGGAAAATATCAAAGCCGACGCGCTCGGCAGCGACCCTGGCGAAGTCGGCGATGGTGAGCCTGGCGAGGTCGGCGGGCGGCCAGTCATACATGCCGGACGGCAGGGAGAGCAGCGATCCCTTGCACAGGCCATTGGCAAAACGAAAGCCGCCATTGCCATAGGCGGCAATGACGGCCTGTTGCGGATAATGCGCCATCAGCCGCGCTGCGGAACGGCTGCCGCCCTGGCCGCGTCCACCGGCTGGCTCATGCGGCTGGAGCCGGTGAGAATGAGCACGGGGGCGGCCACGAAGATCGACGAATAGGTGCCGACCAGCACACCCCAGATCATGGCGAAGGCAAAGCCGTGAATGACCTCGCCGCCGAAGATATAAAGCGCCAGCAGGGCGATGAGGGTGCAGATGGAGGTGAGCAGCGTGCGCGGCAGCACCGAATTGATGGAGAAGTCGATGAGGTCCACCAGTCCCATGGACTTGTACTTGCGCAGATATTCGCGGATCCGGTCGAAGACCACGACCGTGTCGTTCAGGGAATAGCCGATGATGGTGAGAATGGCGGCGATGATGTTGAGGTTGAACTCCAGCCCCATGACCGAGAACAGGCCGATGGACAGCAGCACGTCATGCAGCAAGGACGCGATGCCGCCGATGGCGAATTGCCACTCGAAGCGGAACCACAGATAGGCCAGCACGCAGATGAGCGAGACGACCGTGGCGATGATGGCGGCCTGGGTCAGTTCGCCGGAAACCTTGGGCCCAACCGTTTCGGTGGAACGATATTCAACGCCGGTGCCGAGGGCAGCCTTGACCTTTTCCTGGGCCGCCTGTTCGGCCAGCTCATTGCCTTGCGATTCAAGACGGATCAGCACGTCGCGGGGGCCGCCGAACTCCTGCAGTTCGACGCTGCCGATGCCGAGGCCGTCGAGGGTCTTGCGCATCTGGTCGAGGTTGGCGGCCTCCGCCGTGCGCACGGTCATCACCGTGCCGCCCTTGAAGTCGATGCCGTAGTTGAGGCCGATGGTGAGGAAGGCGGCAACCGCCAGCATCGTCAGGATACCGGACAGGATGAAGCCATAGCGCGACAGGCGCATGAAGGGGATCTTCGTCCCGTCGGGAATGAAGCGGATGGGTTTCCAGCGCATCAGAGATTGATCTCCTTGGGCTTGCGGGTCTTGACCCAGAGGGCAACCAGAAGCCGCGTCAGGGTGTAGGCGGTGAACATGGTGGTGGCGATGCCCACGGCCAGGGTCACGGCAAAGCCGCGCACCGGGCCGGAGCCGACGCCGAACAGCACCAGGGCCGCGATGAGGGTGGTGACATTGGCGTCCACGACGGTGCGCAGCGCCTCGCCGAAGCCGATGTCGATGGCGCTCATGGGGGTGCGGCCATTGCGCCATTCCTCACGGATGCGCTCATAGATCAGCACGTTGGAGTCGACCGCCATGCCGAGCGTCAGCACGATGCCGGCGATGCCGGGCAGCGTGAGGGTGAAGCCGAAGAAGGACATGATGGCCACCAGCATGATGAGGTTGGCGACCAGCGCGATATTGGCGATGAGACCGAAGAAGCCATAGGGCAGGAAAATGAAGCCGATGACGGCAGCCAGGCCGATGATGGCGGCGGTGACACCCGCCTTGATGGAATCAGAGCCGAGGCTCGGCCCCACGGTGCGCTCTTCCACGATGTTGAGCTTGGCGGGCAAAGCGCCGGAGCGCAGCACCACGGCGAGGTTCGCCGTTTCATCCACCGAGAAGTTGCCGGAGATCTGGCCGGAGCCGCCGAGGATGGGCTCGTTGATATTAGGGGCAGACTGGATGACGTCGTCGAGCACGATGGCGAAGGGCTTGCCGACATTTTCCGCCGTCAGCTTGCCAAAGCGCACAGCGCCCTTCTGGTTGAAGCGGAAGGTGACGACCGGCTGATTGTTCTGGTCGAAGGCGGGCTGGGCGTCCGACAGGTCGGCACCATCCACCGTGGCGCGGCTGGAGGTCTGGATCCACATGGTGCTGGGGCTGCCTTGGGGAAGGCGCGGATCAGGCTTGACCGCAAGCGCCTTGCACTCCGGCGGCGGCACTGAATTGGGACCGCCGGGAGGCGTTTCGCACAGCAGGTTGAAGGTCAGCTTGGCGGTGGTGCCGATGGCGGCCTTCACCTGATCGATGTTCTGGATGCCGGGCAGTTGGATGGCGATGCGGTCCTTGCCCTGCTGCTGGATGACCGGCTCGGTGGTGCCCAGCGAATTGATGCGCCTTTCCAGAATGGTGATGGACTGCTTGATGGCGCCGCCGATCTTGCCTTCGAGGCCAACAGGATTCTGCACGAAGCGGAACGTCTGGCCGTCCTGATTGAGATCATAGAGATCGACCGAGCCGCCGCCCGCCAGCAGGCTCGCGGTTACCGGCTGGCGCAGTTTTTCCAGAGCCGTTTTGGCCGCCGTCAGGTCTTCCGGCTTGGTGATGGTGACGTTCACCCCCTCGGGGTTGCGCTGAATGCCGCTGTAGCCGATCTTGCCCTCGCGCAGGGACGAGCGGATGTCGCTGGCCAGAATCTGGCTGAGCTTATCGGTGAGATCCTTGCGGTCCACCTCCATCTGCACGTTGGACCCGCCGCGCAGGTCGAGGCCCAGGGTCACGGGCCTCAGCCCGAAAGTATCGAGCATAAACTTGCGGCCGCCCTCCGGCAGGGCATTGGGCAGGGCCACGAAGATCGCCAACAGCAGCGAAGCCAGAATGGCGAGAATCTTCCAGCGGGGGAAAAACAGCATGGGGAAACCGCTTATTTCGTCTCGACTGGAGTAGTCTTGTTGCGCACTTCGGCAATGCCGCCGCGCAGCACGCGCACCTTCACATTGTCGCCGACCTCGACCAGCAGTTCCTGATCGTCCACCACCTTGACCACCTTTCCGATGAGGCCGCCGTTGGTGACGATGGTGTCACCCTTGCCCACGGCGCTGATCATGGCCTGGTATTCCTTCATCTTGCGCTGTTGCGGGCGGATGAGCAGAAACCAGAAGACCGCCATCATCATGACGAGCGGCAGGATCATGCCGATGAGGCCACCGGCGTCGGTGGGCGCGGCCGCAGTCTGGGCCAGGGCTTCGGAAATGAACATGGAATTCTCCCGGAGGGGCGCGACACGAAGCGCCCGGTTGAAGCTGCCGGGAATATAGCGATGGAAATCCCCATTGCAACCGCCGAAAGCCACTGTGCCGCAGGGCCATCTTTACGGCAGGGGTGATCGGCGCTTTACTCGGGCCATGAGCAAAGCATCGAAAAAACACCTGCTGGAACGGATGGCGGCGGCTCTGGAGCGCCAGTTCCCGCCGCCGCCGGAAGCCGCTGACCTTCACGGCCACGACGCCTTCGTCTGGCGGCGCGACCCGCCGGGACTGGATGCGGTGGCGCGGGTCAACCGGGTCGAGTTGTCGCTGCTGAAGGCCATCGACCAGACGCGCGACATTCTCCACGGCAATACGCTGCGCTTCGCCCAGGGCCTGCCCGCCAACAATGCCCTGCTCTGGGGGGCGCGCGGCATGGGCAAGTCGTCGGTGGTGAAGGCGGTGCATCACGCCGTCAACGGTGCCACGGGCGGCAGCCTCAGGCTCATCGAGATCCACCGCGAGGATATCGACACCCTGCCCCGTCTGATGGCGCTGTTGCGCGACGAGACCGACCTGCGCTTCATCGTGTTCTGTGATGACCTGTCCTTCGACGGGGCCGACACCTCCTACAAGAGCCTGAAGGCGGCGCTGGAGGGCGGGCTGGAAGGCAGGCCGGACAACGTGCTGTTCTATGCCACCTCGAACCGCCGCCACCTGATGGCGCGCGAGATGATCGAGAACGAGCAGTCCACCGCCATCAATCCGTCCGAGGCGGTGCAGGAAAAAGTGTCGCTGTCAGACCGCTTCGGCCTGTGGCTCGGCTTTCACAATTGCTCGCAGGATGAGTATCTCGACATGATCGCGGGCTATATCGGGCATTACGGCCTGAAGACCGCACCAGAGATCTGGCAACCCGAGGCGCTGGAATGGGCGGCGACGCGCGGGGCGCGGTCCGGCCGGGTGGCCTTCCAGTTCGTTCAGGACCTGGCGGGACGACTGAGACAGCGGCTGGAAAAGGATGGGACGGTTTAGCGTCCCGCTTTTTCTTGCGCATCATCTGATCCGAAAAGTGCAAGACACTTTTCGGGATGATGCGGGACGGTTGGGACAGCGGCTGGAAAAGGATGGGACCGCTTAGCGTCCCGCCTTTTCTGCGCATCATCTGATGCAACCCGCATTCACGGCTGTGAAAATGCAGAAGCCCGGAGAACTCCGGGCTTCCTTTTGCAGGCTACTCACTCACAGCACTAAAAGTCAGACGGTCAATTCATCGCCGTGGCATTGCCCAGGAACTTCATGGGATCCATGGCGGTGGCTCCCTTGCGCACCTCGAAGTGGAGCTGCGGGCTCGACACCGAACCGGTCTGGCCGGCGCTGGCGATGACATCGCCGCGCTTCACCACATCGCCGCGCTTCACCACCAGTTCCTTGGCGTGGGCATAGGCCGTCACCCAGCCGCCCTCGTGGCGGATGAGCACGAGATTGCCATAGCCCTTCAACTCGTTGCCGGCATAGGCCACCACGCCGCCCTCGGCGGCGCGGATGCCGGTGCCCTCGGGCACGGCAATGTTGATGCCCTCATTCTTCAAGCCGTTGGACTTGGGACCAAAGCCGGAGATGACCTTGCCCTTGACCGGCCAGCGCATGGAGCCCACGCCCACCGGCGCACCGGCCTCGACGCTGGCCTGCTGTTGCGGCACCGGCGCGGCGACGGCGGCGGGCGGCGGCGGCACGTTCCGGGCCATGGTATTTTCGCCCACGGCGGCCTCACCATCGCTGATGGTGTCATCCATCGGTGCGGGCGCCGCATTCTTCCTGGACGGCGCGGCGGCCACCACCGGACCCGAGGAGCCGGAGGGCAGCTTCACCCGCTGGCCGACACTGAGGCTGGTGTTATGCGGCAGGCCATTGGCATCGGCGATGGCATAGGGCGACACGCCATATTTGCGGCCCAGGGAGAAGAGCGTTTCGCCCGCAGCAACCGTATGCGCGCCACCGGATGCCTTGACCGGCGCGGCTGCCGCCTCCTCTTCCGCCAGCGAGGTGGACCGGGATGCCATGACGGGAGCCTTGGCCGCGGTCTTGCCGGGAATGCGCAGAACCTGACCGGTGGAAACCGTATAGGGCGCATTGATATCGTTGGCGCGGGCCAGTTCGGCCACGCTGATATCATTGGCCCTGGCGATGGAATAAAGCGTCATGCCGGAGGCGACGCGCACCGTGCCGGCGCTGGAAACGGGCTGCGAAACGGGCGCGGCCACGGGTTCAGCCTGGGCCGTTTCCGCGGCATCGTCATAGCCCTGCGCGTTATAGCGCGGCTTCACATAGCTGGGCTTCCGGGCGGTGGTGACCGGCGCCTTGTAGCTTGGCTGGGCATAGGAAACCTGCGGGGCCGCCGGCGCCTTGTAGGCGGGAGCCTTATAGGCGGGGGCCTTGTAGGCATCCTCATAGTTATAGGCAGTGTTATAGCTCGGCTGCTTCAGCGGTGCGGCGGCGAGCGGCTTGGACGAAATGGTGTCCGCTGGAGCGTGATAGGAATAGCTGGGCGCCTTGGCCACCACCTTGGGCTTGGGCACCGAGGCGGTATAGACCGGATCGGAGTCCGAGGGATTGCTGCCGGTGTTGTCGGCGAAACGGGTGACCGCCGAGGAACAGCCCGCCAGCATCACAACGAGTGCGGCGGAGGTCATGAGCTTGGCCGCGGCAAGGCCGAAAACGGGAGACGAGACAGGTTTACGCATACGCGGCACTCCGGAACAGACTAACTTGCTTCAAAATGGCGGGTTTGGGTTAAGAGAGGGTTTAATCCCGCGGCACTCCTGTCCCCGCTGCCAAAAAATTTACCGTAACTCACTCCACCACCACGCGGGCACCGATCTTCACCCGATTGTAGAGGTCGATGATCTCGTCGTTCATCAGGCGGATGCAGCCGGAGGACACGGCCTGGCCGATGCTCCAGGGCTGGGTGGTGCCGTGGATGCGGTATTCGGTGTTGCCAATATAGAGAGCGCGCGCGCCCAGCGGATTCTCCGCGCCACCCGGCATCACGGCGGGAATGATGCGCCCCTTCTGCATCTTCTCGCGTTCGATCATGGCCTGGGGCGGCCGCCATTCCGGCCAGACCGCCTTACGGGTGATGCGGTTTTCGCCGCGCCAGGTGAAGCCTTCGCGGCCCACGCCCACGGGATACATGATGGCCTTGCCGCCGGTGAGGACGAAATAGAGTTTGCGTTCGCTGGTGCGCACCAGAATCGATCCCGGCTCCATGGCGGGGGCGAAGTCAACCGTGCGGTGGCGCAACACCGGATCGGTAACGTCACGCAGGGTTCGTCCGGGTGCCGCGCCCGGCGTTTGCAAACCGCCATAGACCACGAAATTATCCGGTGAAAACACCGGCTGACTGGCCCTCGCCGCCACGGGCACCAGCACCGCGACCGCCACCATCATCACCGCTGAACGCCATGCGGCCCCCATGCCCGAACCCCGCTGTCAAAGCCTTCCGCCACCATGCCGCAGCATGGTTAAACAGGGTTAAAGGGTCATGGTTTCCGAATGGTCAACGCGGCGGCCTCGCGGGTGATGGGATGGCGCCAGCGCGGCGCGATCTCGGCCAGGGGGCCGCGCACGAAGGCGCGCTGCAATATGCCGGGGTGCGGCAGCTCCAGCCCGTGCAATTGGCCGCCCGCCGGGCGGATGATGAGGCCGTGATAGTCAAGGAGGTCGAGGTCGGGGGTGCGCGGCCCCCAGCGCGGGGGGCCCGGGCGGCCCGCCGCACGTTCGATGGCATGCAGGCGGGACAGCAGGGCGCGCGGCGGCAGATGGGTGATGATGGCCGCCACGGCATTGGCGAAGTCCGGCTGGTTCTTGCGCCCGAAGGGCTTGGTGATGATGACGCGCGACACCGCCCTGAGACGAAGGGGCCCCCGGTCCAGTTCCACCAGCGCCCGCGCCAGTGTCGCCGCCGGGCTGCCCCAGGGGCCGGAGAGATTGCTGCCCAGTGCGATGAGGATCATGGACCTTGCCTTGTGTATCGCGCCCATTACCTAGCGGTCTTGGCTGTGCTGGCTCATGGCCGCCGCTCTCTCTCATTGCTGGCGGGCAACTTATCTGACTTTTGTTGATTCCATCATAAGCCAGCTTGCTCTAATGGGGCGGGAACCGCCATGCAACGCCCCCTCGCCCCAAAACCGGAACCGCCACGCCATTGCCGGCGCTGCCCGCGCCTTGTCGCCTTCCGGCTGGAGCAGCGGCGGGCGCACCCGGCGTGGTGGAACGCGCCGGTGCCGAGCTTCGGGGACGCCAATCCGCGCGTGCTCATTGTCGGGCTGGCGCCGGGCCTGCGCGGGGCCAATCGCACCGGACGGCCCTTCACCGGCGATTACGCGGGCGAATTGCTCTTCGCCACGCTGGCGAAATTCGGCTTCACGCGCGGCACCTATGGCGGCGAGAGCGATGACGGCTTTGAATTGATCGATGTGCGCATTCCCTCCGCCGTGCGCTGCGTGCCGCCGCAGAACATCGCGGCACCAGAGGAGATCAGAACCTGCAACCGCTTCCTCAAGCCATGGATCAGCCGCAGCCCGCGCCTCAAGGCCGTGGTGGCCCTGGGCCAGGTGGGGCACACCGCGGTGATCATGGCGGCGGGAGCGCGGCAGGCGGCGCACAAGTTCGGTCATGGCGCGGAACATGATCTCGGCGCCTTTCGCCTGTTCGACAGCTATCACTGCTCGCGCCGCAACACCAACACCGGCACGCTGACCACGGCGATGTTCGAAGAGGTGTTCGCGCGGGTGCGGCGCTACATCGACCGCAACGACTGAAGCCAGTGGGCGGCGTCGCCGGCGGGCGGGTCCACGGGAAAGCGGAGGCTGACAATGCGGCCCGCCACGGCCAGGAAGGTGAGGCGCTTCAGGTAGGTCACGCCGTCAATGGTGAAGCCGGGCAGGCCGAGGGCGGCGGCAAAGTGCCCGCCCTCGTCCGACAGGAGCGGCACCTGCAAGGCCAGGCGATCCGCCGCCTCGCGCTGCCAGACGGCGCCTTGCAGCGACAGGCCAAAGACCTTCACGCCGAGATTGCGAAACTCACCATAGGCCGCTGAAAAACCTTGGGCTTGCGGGGTCGAGCCGTGGGCGTTGGGAAGCTCGTCCCAGCCGCGTGGATCGGGCACTCCGGGCCTGCCGGTATAGGGATAGACGAAGCACAGAACCCGGCCCTGCTCCCGCGCCAGATTGACCCAGCCACCCTGGGTGGAGGCGAGGCTCACCAAGGGCAGCGGCGCACCCGCCAGCCGGGCGGGATCAGCCGTCATCCGCGGTCGCGCAGCAGGCGCGATTTCTCGCGGTTCCAGTCGCGCTCCCGCTCGGTCTGGCGCTTGTCGTGCAGCTTCTTGCCGCGGGCCAGGGCCACATCCACCTTGGCCCGGCCGCGCCCGTTGAAATAGAGCTTCAGCGGAATGATGGTCAGCCCCTCCTTCAACACCCCCGCCGCCAGCCGGTTGATCTCCTTCTTGTGGAGCAGCAGTTTGCGCGGGCGCTTGGGCTCGTGGTTGAAGCGGTTGGCCTCGCGATATTCCGGGATGTTGGAATTGATGAGAAAAAGCTCGCCATCCTTCATGGCGGCATAGGCCTCGGCCAGATTGGTGCGGCCCTCGCGCAGCGACTTCACCTCGGAGCCGCGCAATTCGATGCCCGCCTCGAAGTTCTGCAAGATCTCATATTCGTGGCGGGCGCGGCGGTTGTCCGCCACCACCTTGCCGCCCTCGATCCTGCGGGCGGGCTTGGCGCCGCCGCTCTTCGACGACATCAGTTGATCAGCCCGGCGTGGACCATGGCGGCGCGCACCACCTTCTTGGTGGCTTCCGACACCGGCACCATGGGCAGGCGCGCCTCCGCCGAGCAGTGGCCCAAAAGGCTCACGGCATATTTGATCGGGCCGGGGCTGGTTTCCACGAAGAGCGCGTGATGCAGCGGCATCAGACGGTCTTGCAGCACCAGCGCCGTGGCGAAGTCGCCCTTCAGGGTCGCGGCCTGGAATTCGGCGCAAAGGCGCGGGGCGACATTGGCGGTGACCGAGATGCAGCCGACGCCGCCATGGGCGTTGAAGCCCAGGGCCGTGCCATCCTCGCCCGAGAGCTGGATGAAGTTCTCGCCCGACATGAGGCGCTGGCGCGAGGGCCGGGTGAGATCGGCGGAGGCGTCCTTGGTGCCCACCACATTGGGGCAGTCCTTGACCAGACGGTCCAGGGTTTCGACCGAGATATTGGCCACGGTGCGGCCCGGCACATTGTAGACGATGAGCGGAATGTCGACCGCATCGGCAATGGCGCGGAAATGAGCGTAGATGCCGTCCTGCGTCGGCTTGTTGTAATAGGGCACCACGACGAGGGCCGCGTCGGCCCCGGCCTGGCGGGCGAATTCGGTGTATTCGATGGCCTCGGCGGTGGAGTTGGAACCCGTGCCCGCGATCACCGGCACCTGGCCCCTGGCTTCCGCCACGCAAATCTCGATGAGGCGCTTGTGTTCCTCAGGCGTCACGGTGGGGCTTTCGCCCGTGGTGCCCACCGGCACCAGCCCGTTGCTCCCTTCCTTGATCTGCCAGCCGACAAATTTGCGAAACGCGGCTTCGTCAACAGCCCCGTCGCGCATCGGCGTAATCAAGGCCGGAATTGACCCCCTGATATCCACGGCAAAACCCTTTCGGTAAGAAGTTGGAAACCATGGGGCCTTAGCCTTGGGTGATGGCGCGGGACCCGCATGGGCGCGCCACCATATCCGTTCGCCTCCGTCCGGGCAAGGAGAGCGTGGCAAAAGGACTGGCGCTGCCGATACTTGGCCGTCTAAAAGCCGACGCAATCCCCGCCTGGCGGACTTATCTGAGTTGGAATCGCCGATGTCTCTGTGCCGTCATTTTCGCCATGCCATGCTGGGAGCCAGCCTGTGCTTCGCCCTGCCCGCCGGTTTTGTCTGGCAGGCGCCCGTGGCCATGGCGGCACCACAGGTTTCGGCCAATGGTATTGTGGCGGCGCGGCTGGCGCTGAAGGGTGACTTCAGCGGCGCGGGCGCGGCGGCGCAACGGTCGGGCGATCAGGCGGCGGTGAAACTGGTCGAGCTGTTTTACCTGCGCGATCACTGGCGCGATGCCGGCTATGGCCGAATCATGGCTTTCCTCAACGCCGCGCCCAACTGGCCGCTCACCGAGACGCTGAACAAACAGGCCGAGCGTGCGCTCTATGGCGAGCGCCAGTCTGCCACTGTGATCATGGCGCATTTCGCCAACCGCAAGCCCGCAACGCCGGAGGGCATGCTGGCCCTGGCGCGGGCCCACCTCGCCCAGGGCAACGGCGGCGAGGGCCAGAGATGGCTGACGCGGGCATGGCTGTCGGCCGACATGGACGCGGCCCTGGAAAAAGCCACGCTCAGCGAATTCGGCGGCATGTTGTCGGCGGATCAACGGCGCCAGCGCGTCTGGCGGCTGGTCTATGCCCAGGAAAGCAATGCGGCCCTGCGCAACGCCAGGCGGCTGGGACCGGACATGGTGCGGGCCGCCACGGTGGCGCAGGCCCTGCTGCGCGGGGCGGGCGGGGCCGAAAAGCAATATCATGGCCTGCCCGCGAGTTTCCGCAGCGAGGGCGCGCTGAAATATGCGCTGGCGCGGATGTATCGCAAGCAGGAGAAGTTCGCCAAGGCGCGCGCTGTTCTGGCGGGCATCGGCCCGGGTGTGGGCGACGCCGAGGCCTGGTGGGAGGAGCGCCGCATCATCGCGCGCCGCTCGGTCGGCATGTCACACCGCGATTCCTCCGATGCCGCCTATCGCATTGCCGCCAACCACGGGGTCAATGCCGGGCAGAGCGCCATCGAAGGCGAGTTTCTGGCCGGCTGGATCGCGCTGCGCTATCTGCACCAGCCGGATGTGGCGCTGAAACATTTCAACCGCATCACCACTCTCGCCACCAACCGCACGGAGAAATCACGCGCCGGTTATTGGATCGGCCGCACCCACGAGGCCATGGGCAACAAGGCCAAGGCCAAGGACGCCTTTGAGGATGCCTCCCGCTACACCACCCTTTACTACGGCCAGTTGGCGCGCGAACGCATTGGCCTTGGCACGGTGCCGGAAAAGATCACCGGACCCGATGCCTCGGCGGCGGCGCGGGCGGCGGTGGAGCGCGACGAGGTGGCCCGCGCCTTCCAGATGACGGCCCAGTCCGGCGCGGGCGATGGCACGCTCTATCTCTTCCTGTGGTCGCTGGCGCAGCGCTTCGACACGGTGGACAAGATGAATGCCGCCGCTGACATGGTGAGCGATGCGGGCGGCACCAGCCTTGCCGTCAAATTCGCCAAGGCGGCGGGCCAGCGTGGCGTGGACATCGATTCATGGTCCTATCCGCTGCGCGGGCTGCCCAGCTGGACGCAGATCGGCAAGCCCATCGAGAAGGCCATGGTCTTCGCCCTGGCGCGGCAGGAGAGCGAGTTCAACCCCAGCGCGGGCAGCAAGGTGGGAGCGCAGGGCCTGATGCAGCTCATGCCGGGCACGGCGCGGCTGGTGGCGCGGCAGTATCGCGTGGCCTATGCAGCGGGCAAGCTCAAGGGCGATCCCGCCTATAACGTGAAGCTGGGGGCGGCGCATCTGGCCGACCTCGTCAGTGATTTCAACGGCTCCTATGTGCTCACCCTGGTGGCCTATAACGCCGGTCCGCGCCGGGCGCGCGAATGGGTGGAGGAATACGGTGATCCGCGCTCGGGACAGGTGGATCCGGTGGACTGGGTGGAATCCATCCCCTTCAGCGAAACGCGGCAATATGTGCAGAAGGTGATGCAGAACCTGCACGTCTACCGTTCGCGGCTGGCACCGCAGACAGTGCGGCCCATGACCGCCGATCTGGCGCGGGGGGCGCCGGCCGGGATGGCCACCATTGCCACCAGCGGCATCGACAAGCCGCGCGGCTGCGGCGGCGACAGCATCGGCCAGCTCATTCGCGGCTGCGACTGATCTGTGTGGTTTCCGGCTTTGAGTTGATTGATCCGTCAACGGATCAATTCAGCAGGGCAAGAAAAAGGGGGCCGTTGCGGCCCCCTTCCCTATTGTCTTGCCGGACTTCAGGAACGGCGCGTCCGGCTGCCCGAGACAGTCTCGCCGGACCTGGTCTTGAGTCCGCCCGAGCCATAGAGCCGGGTGAACTCCGCCTCCTTGCCGTCGGCCAGCAGGCGGGCCTGACGCACCCATTCCTCGCGCTTGATGCGACCGCCAAACTTCAGGTGGTCATCCACCCAGTCGATCTGCTGGGCGGTCCATTCAGCAATCTGGTCGAAGTGGAAGAAGCCGAGGCTGTGCAGCACCTTCTCGTTCTTCGGGCCAACGCCGCTGATGCGCTGGAGGTTGTCGGCCTTGCCGCCACGGGCGCCCGTCAGGCCCTTGGGCCGAGACAGCTTGCCCGCCGCCGGAAGGGCGGCGGCCGCGGCCGTTGCCGCAGCGCGCGGGGCCGCCGGGGCTGGCTTGTGGGCGGTTTTCTTCGCTGCCGCGGGCTTGGCGGCCGGACGGGCAGCGCCGGTGGTGGCGGCGAGCGTGATGGGCCGCGCCCCGGCCTTGGCAGCGGGCTTGGCCACGGCGGGCCTGACCGCCCCCCAGGCCACCGGGTTCGCCCCCGCCGGCGGGGGCGCCGGCCCCGTGGCGGCCGGCCCCCCCCC
>OEIV010000166.1_pt1 | contig 42018 bp, 47 predicted proteins | sample 1539231 | NCBI WGS metagenome assembly OEIV01 (sample SAMN03794762, study PRJEB22550) | activated sludge metagenome | feature: wastewater treatment plant; material: activated sludge; isolation source: Wastewater treatment plant of a petroleum refinery complex | place: Argentina: Buenos Aires ... | reverse complement strand
ATATAGATCCGAACTTAGAACAGAAACTATACAATTATTGTATAAAGGCATGTGACAGTGCGAATAATTGCTCGGCAAGTTCGGGAACAGTTGGAAGATTTCCGACAGGTAAGTTCACAGAGCCAGCAGAATTACTCTCCCCACCGGAAGTAGTGAGCTTTACTACAAGAAAGGCAGTAATCAATTGGATAACAGATAGAGTGAGTGATTCGAGTATACAATATGGTCTAGAGTCTGGAGTGTATTTTGAGGCCGAAGTAGCAAATAGTAATCAATTAGCTGTGCATACGATTCCTCTAAATAATCTTGAACCCGGAACAACATATTTCTTCCGCGCAAAATGGACAGATGTCGATGGTAATACTGGAGTTAGTGAAGAAAAGACATTCGCAACATTGCCGGCACCAACTATTTCAAACACAACTACATCAAATATCACTACAAACTCTGCAGTTGTCACTTTCTTGGTAAGAAATTCTGTTCAAGCCACGATTTTGTACGGATTATCTGAAAACTACGGAGGATCACAAATTCTCCCTACATCGACACAAGAATCGACATATACTGTACAGCTTAAAAATCTACAAGAAGGTGCATTATATAATTATAAATTCAATCTTTTGGATGTTGATGGAAATAACTATACATATTTCGAAAATCATCAATTTTCAACATTATCATTTCCACGTGTGCAAGACATACAAGTACAGGAGGTAAAAAATAGTGCTCAACCAACAGTGGATTTAAATTGGACATCAAATGTACCCATAAGTACACAAGTAAATTACTACCCTGTGGACGATACAAATCAAAAGAGGGATAAACTTGATCTCGAACTAAAAACAGAACATAAAATATCGATTTCAGAACTACAACCCAATAGAAGATACGCTATGATAATAACTGGAAGAGACTCAATAGGTAATCAGGCGGAATCTGATGAGTATCAGTTCACAACAGCAGCAGATTCAAGACCACCGGCCGTGACTAACATAAAGGTGGAGACTCGGGTAAGTAATACAAGTTCTGGAGAACAAGCACAAACACAGCTGATCATTTCCTGGGATACAGATGAGGAAGCAAGTAGTCAGATAGAGTATGGCGAGGGAGCGAATGGAACATATACACAAAGAAGCTTGGTAGATGACAACCTTACATTCAATCATCTAGTAATAGTAAATAATTTAAGACCAAGTAGTGTTTACCATTTCAGAGTTGTATCAGCAGATAGTGCAGGAAATGAATCTTTCGGCAAGAACGTCGTGACGATAACAGCACAGGTGAGTGAAAACCCACTAGATATAATTATTTCTCGACTAACAGACGTATTTGGCTTTATTCGATAAATCCTCAGAACTTGTCAATGTCGATTAAAACAATTAATATAAAGTATTGAAAATTATTATGGAATCGAAGCCTTTAATACAACTTAAAAATGTTACCAAAGATTTTCAGGTAAAAATACAAGAAATCAAGGTACTTAGAGGAATCAATCTAGATATTCTCCAAGGAGAATTTGTCGTCATTTTGGGACCTTCGGGATCTGGTAAATCTACAATTTTAAATCTCATACTAGGACTTGAGCCTCCAACCACAGGCGAGGTGATTTTTAAAGGAATCCCAATACATAATCAAACACCCGACTTTATTGCTGAGATTAGAAAGAGGGAAGTGGGTATGGTTCATCAACAAGCTAATTGGATAAGATCTTTGAATGTTATCGAAAACGTTGGTTTCCCTCTATCTTTAAGGAATATGCCTAAACATAAAATTATGAACAAGGCTAGAGAGAAGCTCGATATTTTTGGTATGGGTGGTTGGGCAAACTTTATGCCAAGTGAACTTTCCTCCGGACAACAACAAAAAGTCGGACTATCAAGAGCACTCGTTACAGATCCTGAGATAATTGTCGCAGACGAGCCTACAGGCAATTTAGATTTCAAAAGCGGTAAACGATTAGTAGAGTTGCTTTCAGGCTTGACCAAAGAAGGGAAGACTGTGATTATGGTAACTCACGACCTCGAATATATCGAGTACGCAGATAGAATCATAAGAATCTTAGACGGTAAAGTTTTTGAGGAAATAAATAACAAACACGGCAAGCATGACATTGATAAATTAAAACAGAAAATCGTAACCCAAAACGTAGAAGCAGAAGAATTCTACGAATCTTCTGAAGATAGCGCACCCACTGTGTATAAAGCGAAATCCAGAATACAAAAATTGAAACAAAATGTTAAAAATTTCAATGTAAAAACTTTTATTAATAAAGAACTTCAATCTTACAAAATTATTTTAGAACTTGTTTTTGTGGTTATGACGCTCTTATTTGTAGTTATATCAATTTTGTATAGATTTATAGACAGATTCTTAGGCTTCAAATATTGGCCAAACTTTGTGCGAACTATTCAATATAGATTTTCTGATTTGTATTACAAATTCATAAACAAAATCGTACAGTTCAGAGGAGAAAGTGTTAATTTTGCAGATATGATTGATCTTTCAATTAAAAATCTTATGGCAAAGAAAACTAGAACATATGTTACTGTTGGAGGAGTCGCAATGGGAATAGCGTTTACTGTATTTCTGGTCTCAATAGGTTTTGGCTTGGAAAGATTAGTATTGCAAAACTTTTCAAAGTTGGATCAGCTGCGATCAATAGATACATACTCGTCAGTCAGTCAAAACGTTCAAATTAATGATAAAACTGTCTCAGACTTGAAGAACATTAAAGGAGTCGAAGAAGTGCTTCCAATCATAGCAATAGCAGGAAAAGTAAATCTCCAAGGTTCTGAAACAGATATCGTGGCATATGGAGTTGAGAGAGAATACCTCAATAAATCTGATCTAAATTTATTATATGGGGAATTTTTCCCAGATTTACAAATCGCCCAAAGCGATAATAATGTCAAAGGGGAAGAGGATATTGCAGAAGAAGCTACTGCAGAGGAGGGAGAGAAAAAGCTAGTCAAGAAAGTTCGTATACCAGAGTCTTCACAACAACAAACTGTAGTGAATACTGCATTTTTGGATTTATTCGGAATTGATTATGATACAGCGATTGGAAACGAATTCGATGTTTCTTTGATAGCTACGCAGGAGTTGACAGAGGGTGAAGAGGTTGATTTAGAAAGTTACCCTACCACATACAAAATTACTTCGATCGTATCAAATTTCTCGATTCCTGTTATTTATGTTCCATTGAAGGATGTCCAAGCCTTAGGAGTTGAAGCATATTCACAAGCTAGAGTTTTAACTTCCTCACAATATGAAGTATCTGATGTAAGGCAGAAAATTGACGTTATGGGTTATAGAACAGAGTCGATTCTTGACACAATTACCCAGATTGAAGCTACCTTTAGGAATATTCGTATGGTACTTACTGGAGTTGGAATGGTAGCTTTAGCAGTCGCTTCATTCGGAATGTTTAATACTTTAACAGTATCATTACTGGAGAGGATTAGAGAAGTTGGTCTCTTGAAAGTTATGGGCATGAAAAGTGTTGAGATCAAAGACTTATTCTTGACAGAATCGATACTTTTAGGTCTGGGAGGTGGAGTTCTTGGTATTGTAATTGGTTTGATCAGTGGTACTGTTGTTTCAACAATAATTTCTTCAATCGCAATTTCACGTGGTTACGAATCTATTCAGGTTGCAAGTATACCTTTCGCTTCGCTTCTGGCGATTTTACTTGTTGCAACTGTAACAGGGATGTTAACAGGTCTCTATCCATCTAGAAGAGCAACAAACATATCCGCACTTAATGCTTTAAGATATGAGTAAATCTAATGGGTGATTTCGATATTAGTCAAATCAATCCGGTTGTCGATAAAACAACCCCGAAGACGGGACGAGACTTCAAATCGATTATTAAACGATTAGTAATAATCTTTTCCATATTCCTAGTAGTTTTATCAGTCATTCTAATCTACTCATTTAAATACCGTAATAGACCTGATGATGTAACAATAGGGTATTCTGATAAAGAAGGGATCGTTCTTGCTAGTCTAGCTGAACACCTTGGATATTTTGATGAGAAAGATATTAAAATTGATTTTAGAAACTATGATGATGAATTGGAATTAATCTTAGCGCTTTCAGAATCTAAAATAGACGTAGCATTTGTTGAAGACTTAGCGATAACAGAAGCTGGGCCTGCTGGATCTGACAATAAAATAATTGCCTCAGTTTTAAATGCAGAAAAATATTTTTTTGTTGTAGACACAAAGAAAGGCATTTTTAATATATCGAGCCTAAGTGGGCAAGATATAGGTGTTTCTGAATCCTACAAAACAGATTATTGGTTGGAGAAAGGTCTGAGCAATTCGGGAGTAAGCAAGAGAGATGTTGTTGTAAAAAATTACAAACCGGGGAAATTGGCAGAGGAGTTAGCAAATGCAAATGTTACTGGCGTATTCACCTGGCAACCTTATGTCTACGAATCTGAAACGTTTGAAGGAGCTGAAGTCCAACAAATTGTCTTACCTGCACAAAGAGATGAAGGAGCATACACTTACATGATTACTTCACAAAGTTATATTGATAATCACTATGACGAACTCAAGGATATATTATTATCTTTGATAACATCTGAAGAATATATTGAAAACAATAGAGATATTACTATCGAATATCTTACAGGTGAGTGGACAACAGAGAAACGATATGTCTCAGAGGTATTTAGTACATATAATTTTGAAGTTAAAATCTCTCAAGAATCTAAAGCAACTTTGTCTGAAAGATATGAGTGGTCGAAATCGAAATCGCGATCGGATGATGAAGATTATTTCATTGAAAGTATCTATTACTACAATCTTTTGCGCGAAATTGACCCGAAAAGGGCTGAGTTTTGATAGAATGTTTTGTTAATTAATAACTTCTCACAATGTTTCAAATCAGGACCTCTGTTAACCCCTCTTTAGATGCTGCAAAAAGAAATTTAGAAATTCTTGAAACACAGCTTTCTCATGGTATAAACGTAACCTGGCTTCTAGCAGGTGGATCTGCAATAAAAATATATAAAGAGATGAATAATTTATTAAAACTGGATACTGATTTTTCTAAATTAAGTATTTCATTGGGAGACGAAAGATATTCTAAAGACCGTAAACACGAAGATGCTACTTGGCCTGAGTTTGGAAAACTAAAAATATTTAGTGAACTTAAAAACCGGGGCGCTATTATCTTCGAAATTCTATCTGGAAAATCGTTGGAGAGTGATGCGGAAAGATTTAATGATTTCTTACGTGAGCGTTTGAAAAACAGTGATTATATTTTTTGTAATCTTGGTATTGGTATTGATTTTCACACAGCAGGAATTATTCCAGTGAAAGATCAGGAGATTTTTGAAGAAACATATCCTTCTAATCGACTAGCCGTAGGACACACTAGGGGCGGTGTTCATCCAAAGAGAATCACTATTACACCTGGATTACTTCAAAAATCAAATAAGATTACTGTTTATATGACCGGTGTTGAAAAGAAACCTGTACTTGAGGAATTAAATACTTATAAAGAACTTGAAAAAATACAGAATTCAATCCCTCAACATCCCGCGCTTATTGGATCTTTGATGTCTGCAGAAGTGTTTACAGATCAGAAAATATTTTAATTATTAATTTATTATTATGAAAAAGGAAATTGGCTTCTTAGGTCTAGGGAGTATGGGTATAAACATGGTTTATAAATTATTAGATGAAGGGTATACAGTTTATGCATGGAATAGAAGTAAAGCTCCAAGGTTGGATGCCAAAAAAGCTGGTGCACTTGTTTTTGAATCAATCTCCGAAATGACAAATGCTATGAAAAGTGGCGAGAGAGTTTTCTGGAGTATGGTGAGTGCAGGACCGGCAGTTGACGAAATTTTAAGCGAATTAAAGAAATATGTTAGAAAAGGTGATATTGTCGTTGAAGGTGCAAATTCATTTTATAAAGATAGTGTCAGACGACATAATGACTTTAAAAAACTTGGAATATATTATTTTGATACAGGGGTGAGCGGTGGCTTAGAAGGTGCTAGAAATGGTGCATGCATAATGGTTGGAGGAGATAAGGCCGTATTCACTAAAAACGTCGAACAAATTGTTAAAGCTTTGGCGATTAAAGACGGGTATGGATATTTTGGGGAGTCAGGTGCAGGTCACTATGTTAAAATGGTTCACAATGCCATAGAGTACGCTACTATGCAGGCAATGGGTGAAGGTATGAATTTAATTTCGAAATCCCAATACAAATCTGTAAACTTTGAAAAATTAACTGATGTTTGGAATCATGGGAGCATTATTGAAGGTCGACTGATGGGATTCTTAAAGAATGCGTTGTCCAAAGATGCGAAATTAGCACGTACAGAAAGTGAAGTTGGTTCACTTGGAACCGGAGAATGGTCTGTGAGGGAGGCATTAAAAAATGAGGTCCCATTTTCTACCATCGCAGGAAGCGTTTTCGCGAGGTATAATTCAAGAGGGAATGATGATTTCTCGGCAAAAGTGGTTCAAGCACTTCGTGTTGAGTTTGGGGGACATAACTCAAAAGAGCGACCACAGAAATAATTATTTAAAGAATTATTACAATGATATTAACAATTTTTGGTGCAACAGGGGATTTAGCAAGAAGGATGCTCTTTCCTTCACTTTACCATCTCCATAAACAAGGCAGACTTCCAAATGACCTTGAAATTGTAGGTTTTGCAAGGAGAGAACTTTCAGATAAACAATTCTGCGAATATCTATCAGAGGAATTCAAAAACTTATATGGAAATGTTTTCGATTTAGAAAGTTGGCAAAAATTTTGTGAAAAAATTACATATTTCCAAGGCGATTTAGCAAATGAAGATGATTTTCAGAGACTCGGAAAAAAACTAGCTGAAGCTGATACAGATTTACAGTCCTGTACTGATAAAATTTTCTATCTTGCTGTGAGTCCTGATTTGTATCCGCAAACCTTCGCTGGAATTAGAAAATCTCAATTAGAAAGTATTTGTGAACATACAAAACATGTTCGAGTTGTTGTAGAAAAACCATTTGGAAAAAATCTGAAATCTTACTACGAATTGAATAATAACTTGGTTGAAATATTTGAGGAGGAACAGATTTATCGTATTGATCATTATTTAGGCAAGGAAACCGTGAAGAACATTTTAAATTTCCGTGCAGCAAACCCATTATTTTTCAATGACTGGAATAAAAACACTATTGATAGAATCGATGTGAAAGTGATGGAGTCCCTGGGAGTGGGTACTCGTGCAGAGTATTATGATGAGTATGGGCAGATGCGTGATTTGGTTCAAAGCCATGGATTGCAGTTGTTGGCTCTTGTGATGTCAGAGTTACCAGACGAACTCACAGCAGACAAAATTCGTAATTCGAAAACTGAGATTCTGCAGAGTCTATATGTTGCAAACTTAGAAAACGATGTTATTCGAGGTCAATATGGCAGTGGAATAATCGATGGTTACGCTGTGAAATCTTACAAAGAAGAACACGAAAAGTTGGCGCAGTCGAATACTGAGACTTATATACACATCAAAGCGCATTCAAAACTTGAAGCATGGGAAGGTGTTGAATTAAATTTGATTAGTGGTAAAAGAATGCAAAGTAAGGAATCTACAATCACATTACATTTTAAGAGTCAGGAGCGAGTAAAAGGCATTCCATCGAAAAATAAGCTAATATTCCAACTTCAACCAAGCGAGGGGATTACACTAGATCTCCAGGTGAAAAAACCTGGTTTAAATGAGTTGGAGGTGGTACCAATGGTGTTTAAATATCAAGATAATTTCAGGGTGCTACTTCCTGATGCATATGAATCCCTATTGTTGGATATATTTAGGGGAAATAAATCAAGCTTCATTAGTAACGAAGAATTAGAAGCATCTTGGAAATTTATTGATCCGATTTTGGAAAATTGGCAGTCGAACCAGAGTCGACCGGTGATTTATCCCGCAGGAAGTAAGTATTTGCAGATTAACTGACAATTTCGAGCGATTTACTATTTATGAATGACTTTCATTCATCTTTTTCCAGTCCCATTTCCTGTTTTTATTTGAATCGAGCTTTTTTACAATCTCCTTCTCAATATCAATCTCAAAAATTCCACACAAATGAAGAATTCTTTGTATAGCATCACCAAGTTCTCTCTTAAATCCATCATCTCCATCCATATCGTTATGTCTATATGCTTCAAAGGCTTCTGAAATCTCGGAATGAATGAGTGCAATTTTCTCTGCTACGTTAATTTCATCAGGCTTAGTTCCAAATCCTTTATCCTTTGCCTGTTGCATAACTGCATCGGTAAGTTCGTTAATTGTCATAACTTGGTTATTAAAAAATATTGATTATTTACTACAATTTTTAATCAAATCATAAAAAAATTCAAAATCTCCATGTTTGCATGTATCTAAATCTCGATTAAAATATTTTTCTGAGTTCTCTAATAGATAAATGTTTCTAATTCCCACAGACATCATTTTCTCACTGCAAGGTCTACAGCACCACCATTGCCCAAATAAATAAACATCACTATCCTTTAGATTAATATCATTTTCCTTTGCAATTTCAATTGCTTTCGGTTCCGCATGGCTTGAATAATCACAACCTGGACATAATTCGTATTTCTCACCTGAAGGAATCCCTAACTTCTGACGTTTACATCCATGATTTAGATGATAATCATTTCCGACAGCAGCTTTTACTAAAACTTTGTTATTTTTTACAAATGCTGCGCCAACAGGTGCCTTTGATCCAAAACCCGTGTCATAAGCATCTGTTTTAGCAATTTCCATCGCAACCTGCATAAATTTATTAGTAATTGAGACATATTGATATGGTTTGCCTGGTATTTCGTATGGGTATTTTATTGACATAAGTTTTCAAATTAATTTAATTCTGAGAATGTTTGATTCTTTCTTCGTCTACATCTCCTGTGACTGAAGCACCATCATTTCCGGCACCTCGACCTACACCATCAGTGCCGTTTTCATATTCATAATTCTCAGTCTCGTAAGGTGGTTCACCAAAATCTGAATCAGCTGTTGGAGGTTCCTTTCCATTGGCTGACCACTACTGGTGTCCTCCCTCGATAAAATCATAGCATTTGTATAATTTAATATCCCTCATGACCTAATGTGCTCGTATACCTTTAATGGCCTTTAATGGTTTATATTGAAATTTTAAATCCTCTACAATTTCATCAATAAGTGTAACATCTCCTGCCTCTGCTCGACTAAGTGAGTTTTTAGGTAAATGTAGCGTTACTTCAGGGTGTTGAGATTTTCTAATTATAAGTTCTTGAGCTGATTCGTACTGATCGGAATATAGATGCGCATTGCTTATACTATGTGAATAAGTCCCGACAGGAACGTTTAACTCTTGGGCAATTATATGCTGTAGTAAAGCAAATCCAGCTACATCGTGGGGTAATCCCAGAAATATATCGTTGGAACGAATGATGTTATGCATGCAAAGTTTCCCTCCGATTATGTTTAACGTAAACGCAAATAAACAAGGAACATTTTTACGTGGTTTTCCGGTCAGTCCGTCAGAAGTCGGATCCCAGGCAATTACAACTCCATGTCTAGATGTTGGTTTTTCACTCAGATGTTTAATTAACTCGGAAAGTTGATCTCGGCCAAAATGTTTTCTCCATCTGTACCCGTAAGAGGTAACTTTTCCGTCTTCCTCAATAAAATCATCCCAAATTTTAGTATAAGGACGTAGCCAATCCGGGTCATTCTCCCCAAGAAGGAACCATAATTGTTCAGCAACGAAGATCTTAAGCGGGAGTTTTCGTAAAGTGAGTAGTGGAAAACCTTTGGATAGGTCAATATTGAAATGAGCACCAGGAATAGCTTTGCAGACATAATTTGATCTAGCGTTTTTATCTTCGATACCTTCATTCAGTATCTGGGTAACAAGGTTTTGATAGATTCGGTCGAACTGAGTCATTAGCTAAATACTAAGTTGTGATAATCTAGCAGAATAAAGACAGATTTGGCAACCCGGTTTGATTTTTCGCCCGGTAAAATCTTTGAGATCCCTGTTGTAGTGTATAATTGTGATAATTTTATATGTCATTGAAGTGGGGAATAATGAACAAGTAGAAGTTGCAAAATGTCCTAAAGTAAAAAGTGGAATTCATGCGCCATGGAATCATATAGTAGTGGATAAGGATTATGGATTGCAGGTTGGTGAAACTGAGGGTACTGCAAGACATGTTAGATGGATAACAAAAGAAGTTATCTGTAAACGTTGCGGACTTCTTTTAAGCACTGGTCATTATACAGAGGTTATTATATACGCACTTGAGGATAACGGTTTAACAAGAGTAGAAGTATCGAACCAATCTATAGCAGGGAATCATGAATTCTAATAATATATTCAAAGTAACATTAAGTATACAAACTCCTCTCTCAATATTAAACGATAATAATTCGCAATCTTCGTCCTTTAATTTAACCATTTCCTATTTCTCTGAGAAGTCATAAATACATTGGCTTATAGAAAAGAGTTTTGCCTTCGATACCCTATCCAAAGATTGTTTTGAGAGGTTAAGTTCGGCTTATTGAAATTAATTATAAATCAAACATCTGCAGAATCAGAAAACAAAGTTTAAGAGTTGATTCAATATGGAAATTTGGATAGACTGGTTAGCTTTTTAGTTAAGTATGTTTTGAGTGTGGGTGAATTTATTCCAAATGATATATTTTATTCAGAAGGTGTAGGGCCCCAAATATTGATTGACGCGCATTCATTACTAAGCCTGTCGGGAGACATGTTACATCAATTTCCCTGGGAAAATAGTCTTAGCGGTGGTGGACAGGGAAGAGCTCCCCAACCACCATGTAAGAGAAGAGGTTCTCAAGATCGTGCCCGAAGGGAAAAGATTGTCATACCACAGACTCCGAAACCCCCAAAACCACCAAAGGGTGGTAAGTAGATGTAGATATGTTGGAGAAAAAGAAACCTAAAATAAGACTTCACAGAGCAAAAAGCCTTATCAAGTGCCTATACCGCCGACAGGCCCCATAGGTTGGAGAAAGGGAGGAGATAGCATTTTTAAGCCTTTATCCAGCTCGACCCGTGAAGAGTTGATTAATACATCCTCTTGCTGTCGCTTCATCATATTGGGTTGATGTTATTAGGTAGTCTGTACCTATTGCAGCTGCAGCCTCATCGGGAGGAAATCCTCTACTGAGCATGTCTTGGTATGCCTCGTTTAACAGGTCTTGATATGATTGGTCACCCTCCTCATCACCAATTTTGTGTACTATTTCCGAGATTATGATTTTTTAGTAATTTAACCGAATTATACCGCGAATGTTATCTTGTAACAAGATATTTGGATCTAGACTCCTGCCTTCGCAGGAGTGACATGTGACGAGAAAATAAATGATTACGTAAGTTAAAGACTTTGTAATTGTTTGAATATTGAAAAATTCGTTCTTCACATCACTTCATTCCTCAATCTTTCCAGTTCATTCCAATCCGTCAAATCCCACTTGATTGGTGTGATCGCAACAATATTGTCAAGCAATACTTTTACATCAGAATCTTCTGGTTGTGATTCAGGATCACATTCATCTATGTAGTCAAACCGGTTTCCTTTTATAGCAATTCTATTAGGGAAGTAATTATTTGAATAATTAGGACAGAATTTAAATTTATCTGTCCTATCTATCGGGAAATTCACATTCCAAACACCCATCCATGACTTAGAGTGCTCCAGAAACATTTTTATGATTTTTTCAAGTAATACTCCGGGATAATCCATTAGTTCCTCTCGAAATCCGCCACTATGTTCATCTAACCATGATTGATCTTTTACTGGTACTTCTAGAGAGATAGCCATAGATGGGGTATTCCTACAATAAGTTGCTCTCATAGCAGCGGAAAATGTTCCTGATGCTAGAGTGGAATTATCAACATTCTCACCAATATTCATCCCGGAAATTACAATGTGGGGTTTCCGGTCTAGGTAATCATAGGCAAAATTGACAGCATCTCCAGGAGAGCCGTCCACCCATACTGCTTCATGGCCGTCTACGTCTTCTTTTCCCCATATTCCACCCCGAAAATTTAGTTTACCGCTAACGGCAGACTGCTGGTCCTTGGTTGCTATTAATTGATAATCCGCAAATTTCTCGACTATTCTTTTCACAAGAATAATCCCTTCTCCACGCACCGAATCATCACCCGTAATTAAAATAAATGGTTTCTGCATAAGAAATTGATATAATAACCTGTCATTATATCCGATGATGAAAATAATCGATATCTATAAAAAATATTCAATTCCTCCACAACTACAGCTTCATCAGTTGAGAGTGGCTTCTGTAGCAAAATTAATCTGTGACAATTTGACAATACCTGTAGAAACTTATGAGGTTGTTAGTGCTGATTTATTACATGATATGGGTAATATTATAAAATTTGATTTAAACTTATTTCCGGAGTATCTAGAGCCGGAGGGGCTGGATTATTGGCAAGGAGTAAAAGATTTTTTCATAAAGAAATATAGTACTGATGAACATGTCGCAACTGAAAAAATTGCAGAAGAAATTAGCGATAATAGAAGAACTCATGATATTTTAAAACATATTGGAGCTTCTAGACTAAATGCGGTAAATGCAAGTACTGATATCTCCTATAAAATTGCTAATTACGCGGATGATCGTGTTTCTGTCGATGGTATAGTACCTTTTGAAGAATTAGTAAAAGAAAGGAAAAGTAGAAATTCAAAAATTACAGATGAATATTTTGCTCAATTAATCAATAAGATAAGAATAAATGAGAAAAATATTCAAAAAGTATGCAAAATCCATCTCCATGATATTACTGACGATACGATAAGTGATATTATTGAAGAATTAAATGACTTTGAAATTAATTAATTCCTAAAAAACATGAAAATCACTTTAATAATGGTTTCATCACTAGATGGTATTATAGCGAAAAGTTCGAACCATAATGCATTCGAGTGGACATCACCAGAGGATAAAAAGCATTTTCAAGCATTATCCAAAGAAATTGGTGTGGTAGTGATGGGGGGGAATACGTTCAAAGCCTCAGGCAGAAAAAACTATCCAGGCAGAACTGCTTACGTGCTTACCCGTAATCCCGAAAATTATGAAATGGGTGAAGACGTCTATTCACTTGCTGGGACAGCACAGTCGGTAGCATCTGAGTTGAGAGGAAAAGGTCACGAACATGTCGCTTTGATAGGAGGTGCTCAGGTTAATAGAGATTTTCTTCTCGCAGGCTTAGTGGATGAGATTTATTTGACAATTGAGCCGATAATTTTTGGAAAAGGATTACACTTATTCGAAGAAGAAGATTTAAATATTAAGTTAGAATTGTTGGAGAGTCAGGAACTAAATGATTATGGAACTATTTTATTACATTATAAAGTCATAAATGGTTCTAACTAAAAAGGACATCCTCAAGGAAATAAAAACCCAAGGATTAGTGTTTGAACCAATTATAGATGGATTTCAATTGCAACCACATGCAGTTGATTTACGTCTTGGAAATGAATTCTTTATCCCTCGAAGTTGGAAGATAACAGAGAAGGGTAGAGAGGTTATCAATATTGATCCTTTTGTCAAACAAGATCCTGAGAGTTTTGACACAATCACGTTGAAATACGGTCAATACTTCGAATTACTTCCCGGAGAATTTGTTATAGCCAAAACGATGGAGGAAATTTCTCTAAATGCGAATAACTTGATGGCAGTATTGTTTCCTCGTTCGTCAATCAACCGTCGTGGGTTAGCCGTCGATCTAAGTGGAATCATAGATACTGGTTATAAGGGTAAATTAATGATTCCAATTATGAATAATACTTCTAAGCAAGTGATAAGGGTATATCCGGGAGAGAGGATCTGTCAGGTGGTATTCCAACGACTGAGCGGAAATCTAAGTACAGAAGAGATAAAGATGCACGGGTTGCAAACTGCAAAATATACGAATAGTAACAAAAATTTCGCTGGAGGCAAAGTTGACAAAAGGGATGAAATCGAACTCATCAAGCTTGGTAAAATAGATGAGCTCAAAGCGAGGTATCAGATCGGTAACTGAAAAATTCAGAAAATATGTAACCCTACTTTACCTCTACCGTTTATATATTTTGAATTTACCCATTATTTTTCAATTACATGCGGAGTTTAGACTCTCAAAAAAATCTAGGTTTACACCTAGGCGTTTTGCGTGCTACATCTCACAAAGTTGAGCCAAAGCACAACTCATGTCCGGATTGTGGGAATAAATTATTTTTCTTAGAAGCTGCATTCCTTTGCCCGGTATGTGGTTACTCCATAGAAACTGTTTATTCTTGATTGCCACTTAACTTTTGCACTTCCCTTTTGTTTTAATTATCTGACGCTATTCGTCTTCAAGTTATTGTTTGTTGCATTTTATTTCCACGCACACTATCCTATATGTATGTTGATAAAAATATTTAATGCAAGATAACTCTATTACCCATGTAACTCAAAAAGAAGAGGTTAAGAAAGTGAGTCTAGACAAGACCAAGGCTCTCAAAATAATCCTATCTGCTTTCTTACTAATATTGTTAATTATTTTAGTAATTGTTTATCGCAATAAAAAAGCAGATGACATCGAGAGTGCGCAAGCCGATATAATTGCTCAGGCAATGGAACTAAATGATATTGAAAACTTCTCAACTTACAAAGGATTAACAGGAGGTCTTAATCAAGGCGGATCAAATCAGCCCAAGTTGACCCAAAAAGTAAAAATTCAAAAGCAACTTGAGCAAATCCAACCGTTAAATGATGAAGGTATTGCAGATAGTGCAGGAAAAATCGGAGTTGTTTTTATCGGTGATCCATATACAAAGGGAGAGATAGAGGTTTTTAATGAATATATTCAGGATGATGAAAAAGTAAATTCATCGGTAATATTTATAGATGGAGCAGAAGACAAGTTTAATACATCTTATTGGGAAAAAAGTCTTAATGCTTGGGAAAATGTCGCACAGAAGACAATAATGAATAATCTATCTACGAAACAAGTACAAATTATTTGGATAAATTTAAGTTTTGCTGAGTATGACTCTGATTTGAACAAAGCTATAAAAGATTACACAATTAGTTTAGAAAAAATTATAACAAATGCACTTATCAATTTTCCCAACAGTCGTGTGGTTTATCTCTCTAGTCCTCGTAATGCTCTCAACTCTGAAATTACAGATTATATTGAACCAAATTCATACGAAACTGGTTTTGCAGTTAGAGAAGTTATTACGAGGCAAGAAGAAGGACAATTAAATTTTAAAGAGAATATACAGACCTTAGATAGTGAACCTGTTTTACTTTGGGGTCCATATATTTGGACAAAAGAATTTAATGGTGGTACGGATTTCTCATATACAACGGAAAACTTTGAGAGTGATGGTTTGACATTATCAACATCAGGAAAACAACGTTATGCTATTGACCTCTATAATTTCTGGACTAGTTATGAGTTTGGAAGAAGTTGGTTTTTGGCTAAGTAGATTTGGAAATGATCTTCCATATATCTCTGTGTACAGATTCTATAGATTGATTCGCATTTACAGATTTCCATGAATACCTTTTAGCTAGTTTTTGATACACCTTCCTGTTCAAGTCCCAAACAGAATTACCTCTATCTTCATTTCGATGCTCTTTCTCGATTCCAGTCAGGAATCTTTCTCCATCAAGTAAAATCGCAATGTCTGGCTTTAATAATCCTTTGTTCAACTTTTCAAATTTACTAATTAATTTGCTTAAATTTTTCTCGTCCTCTCCATCATTTTTAATGCTATTTGTAACCCCCCATGCAATCCCGGTCCCTAGATAATCTTCAGCAAGTACTGTAAAACCTGATGATAGGAGGAGCTTTAGAGTGGGTTGAAAATCGATTCTATTCTGAATATATAATTTTTGAAAATCCAATTCCTTGATACCTCGATCTTTTTCAGAGGGATCTCTGAGAATTCTGTTTATTTTAGGTCCTGTTGGCTTAAGTGTATATATAGGGTATTTTACAAGGAGAATGTTTTCACCATTATCAATCAATTTTTTGGTCAGTAAACTTGTTTGGATAGTTTTTCCAAGATTATTAGCTCCATAGATGACAATAAATTTTCCTGACACCTTTATAAATGATGAATTACAAATATTATGGTTATTAATGTAAAATCAAACCATGTTCTTGTATTTTTTGTCAAATCCTAATGAATTTTTGGAAGAATTTTAATAAACCTATACTCGGATTATCCCCCATGGACGGGGTGAGTGACGCATCTTTTAGGTATATTACTGCAAAGTACGGAAGTCCCGATGTCATTACTACTGAGTTTATAAGTGTTGACGGATTGGCATATGGTGCCAAGAATATCTTCAATGATTTTATTTACCACAGAATTGAGAGACCTATAGTCGCTCAATTGTTCGGTATCGAACCAGAATACTTCTATCAAGGCGCGCAGATAATTTGTGAGTTGGGTTTTGATGGAGTAGATATCAATATGGGTTGTCCTGCAAAAACAGTGGCAAGAAGGGGAGCTGGGGCCGGGTTGATACAAAATCCCGAATTAGCTAAAGAGATTATTAGAGCAACAAAAAGAGGCGTACAAGATTGGTATGAGTCGGGTTTGTCAAGAAGTATTAACAAAAAGACTCTGCAAGAACTAAACATGACAAAAGAAATTCTAGTCAATTTGGGAACTGAAATTGACGATAAGAAGATACTCCTTCCAGTATCTGTTAAAACTAGAATAGGTTATGAGAGAGAAAGTGTTGAAAAATGGATACCTGAATTATTACCTGAGTTACCTGCAAATATTACTGTACATGGCCGTACATTAAAACAAATGTATCAGGGAGAAGCTGATTGGCAAGCACTTATGAAAGTTGGAAAAATCATAAAACAGTTTAATGAAAAACTAGATACCGATAAAAAAGTAAATTATATCGCCAATGGTGATATTACTTCTGCAGAATTGGCAATTGAGAAACTTGAACAATCAAAAGCAGATGGTTTGTATATTGGTCGGGCAACTTATGGAAATCCTTGGATTTTTGATGACATCAGACAAAGAATGAGTAGCGACGACTATTCAATTGTCGAGAGAACCTTAGATGAAAAAATAAAAGTAGCTTTAGAACATTGTGATCTACACTATAAACTCAAAGGTCCGCAAGGATTTGTACAAATGCGGAAGCATCTTGCATGGTATTTGAGGGGTTTTCCGGGTGCTGTCAGCTTAAGAGTTGATCTGATGAAGTCCAATTCACCTCACGAAGTAAGGTATATCCTTTCCCAACACGGTATTAATTTTTGAGCTTGTTATGAATTGCTTGACGTCTTCTGACTTTACCTTTAAGCTTTAAATAGTTTCCAATCAAAATGAAGAAATACCTAAAGACTTGTAGTCCATATAAAATACTTGCCGTTGCACTAAGTATTATCATACTTAGCTTTTCTGCTTTCATTTTTATTTCTCAATTAAATAACAAAAACAATCTAGAGAGTGCGAAGGTAACAGAGATTTTAGAATTAGAAGATAGACAAGGGTTGATTTATCAAAATTTCTTGGTAAGACTAGTTTCTGAAAATCTCACGATAAATATTAAAATCCCTGTAAATTTACCTGAAGTTCGTGCACTTGAAAAAGGTGACATAATATATCTTCAGAAGGTGGGTGATACTGAAAATGGTGTTGAATATTTATACACATCTACTGATCGTAGCTTAGAATTCGGTGCGATTTTGGTGGGATTTTCAGCGATCATATTATTAGTTATCGGTTTTAAATACACTCAAGATTTATTTCCGGCGGTCACGTTTTTGGTTCTATTAGTTTCCGGCGTATTTAGCCTTAGTACTGAGGTAAGGTTTGTGTTCTTAAGTATTCTTGGGTTTATGGTTATTTTCACTTTCATTTCAATAATCTGGTATTTTGAAGATTTATTTTTGGGAATAATATCGGGAGGAATGATTGGAGTGTCCCTGCTCTTTAGCGTGCTTCTCCACTCATTACTAATCAACTTTACAAAATCGAATGCACCAGTTCTTTTTTCTGACCTCTTTAGTACAAATTCGGTAATTAATGATTTCGATCAGGCAAAATTACTTGTGATAATGATTTTTACATATAGTATGTTAGTTTACGTATTTAAAATCTTAATTAAAAAGACACTTGACTATCGCAATAGCTTAAAGAAAATTACGAGAGAGAAATTAATACGATTCACTGTTGATACCGTGCAAGCAAAAATAGGTCAATTGCTTAACCTGATCTTTTTTTTAGCGTTGGGCTTAAATTTCTTAGGTCTTATTAGCGAAGATTACTCAGTTTATAAATACATATGGAACAATAGCTTTTTCATGACCGTGGTAATTGATGGAGTAGTAGCAGGAATTACTTTGATTGTGGGAGGGTATATCATGGCTCTGATTACGGGTGTTTATCATGCATCAAATACTCAATCAGTCAAAGACTCTAAATAATCTCGTATAATCCGTTATCTAAATTGCTTTACTACTCTTAACTCAAGTATAATACCTTTTCTTAGCTTTTATTAGTTTTGTTAATTATGGCCAATTATAAATTTTTAGAAAAAACTCAAGAGGAAGAATTCACGGTAATAAAATTGAAGGTTGAAAGTGAAGATTTTGTCAAAAGGAAAGACAAAATTTTTACCAAACTGACTAAAAATATGAAAATTACAGGTTTCCGTCCAGGAAAAGCACCAAAAGCTATGCTTGAAGCAAGGCTTGGGGCAGACTTGTACGAAAATACATTGAATGACCTTTTACCAGAAGTTACTTATGAATATCTTAGCGAAGAGAAGATAGATTTCCTCGGAAGGCTTAATTATGAGGTACTAAAGGTGAGCGATGCAGAAGGAGTGGAATACAAAATAAAATTCATAAAATATCCTGAAATTAAATTACCCAAATTCTCTAAAATTAAAATTAAAGATGAAAAGATAGAACTCACTGAAGCTGAAATAGATGAGGAATTAGCAAAAATCTTTAAATACAAAGATGACAAGGATGACTCAAAGGAAAAAGATACATCGAAAAAAATGATTACTGATGAAGAGGTGAAGTCACTAGGAGTAGGATTGAACTCCGTCTCAGAAATCAAAGATTTGATTCGAAAACAACTTGAGATTCAGAAACAAAATTTGGCAAAAAATAAACAAGCCCAAGAAGTGATTGATCAAGCTTTAGAATTATCAAATATTAAAGCATCCAAAAGTCTTTTGGAAGCAGAAGTTGCAAAAAAAGAACATGATTACTCACACCGAATTGAAGATCTAGGGCTCAAACTGGAAGATTTCCTGAAATCACAGAAAACAACCATCGAAGATCTAAAAAAAGGATGGGAAGAGGAAGCAGAGAAACAGATTAAAACAGATTTATTATTATTTGAGATTGCGAAAGTGAACGAACTCAAAGTACTTAATGAGGAGGTGATTGCAGAGATTAGCTCTATTACAGATGAAAAACTTCGGAAACAATATGATTCCTATGATGGAAGAAATTATATCAGTGGTATCATTTTGCAACAAAAAGCAATAAACTGGTTAATGCAGGAAACTGGAGTCAATCCGAAACCTGTAGATGAAAAATCCGAAGATAAAAAATCTTAAGCGCATCAATTGCTGTTAAAAAAGTTAAAATTTTCTAATTTCCGTAATCTTGAACTCAAATACGAACCGGGCCCTAGATTCAATATAATTTTGGGTAAAAATGGTCGTGGAAAAAGCAATTTTCTTGATGGAATTCAACTTTTAAGTAACGGAAAGTCATTTAAAAGTTTCAATAACTCCGATAATCTTAACTTCAATTCTGATTTAAATTACGCCAGGATTGAAGCACTACTTAAGTCGGATGAAACACTGAATTTAGCAACTATATTCGTTAAGAATTCTGAACGTAGTTTTTCTCACAAATTCACAATAAATGACAAGCCTACTTTGAGTAGTAGGTTTTTATATAGGTTAAAAACGATTCTATTTACCCCCGAAAGCCTCGAGTTGCTTATAGGTAATCCAGAGGATCGGAGATCTGAATTAGACGAACTGATTTCTGTTTTTGATAAGGATTTCGCACAGTCTGTGAGGCAGTATAGTTTTGTAATGCGTTCCAGAAATCGACTTCTTCATAAAATTAAAGGCGGATATGCGAGTAGGGATCAATTAACCTATTGGAATGAGAGATTAATCAACATTGGAACTGAAATTATTTTGAAAAGAAATGATTATTTACAGGAAATCATTCCCAGTCTCACGAAAACTTCCAAGGAACTATTTGTTAATTTTGGTAAAGGGGAGTTTGAAATAAAATACATTTGTCCATTATCTACAAAGAAAAGTAAAATCGAAGAGCAATTCAGCGAAAAACTTGAAGGGGATTTCTCAAAAGAGGTTGCGATTGGCAGAACTATGGTTGGTCCACATAGGGATGACTTACAGTTCTCTCTAAGCGGTAGGAATTTACATATCTTTGGGTCTCGTGGAGAACAAAGATTAGCCACGATGATTTTCAAAATTGCAAGTTATGAATACATGACGAAACTTTATGGCACAAAGATCATACTTCTCCTGGACGATATCCTATCAGAACTAGATAAACCAAATAAATCGAGATTAATTGAATATGTTGAAAAGACAGAGGCACAAATTTTCTTTACATTGGCCAATAGGATGGATTTGCCTAAGTCGATTATGAACGAGAGTAAGTTGTTGGAATTATAATTCTGAGAAGATTTTGTTTAAATCATTTTCTGTGAGATTTCCGGGAAGAGTGTTGTATACGTCTATGGCTTCGTTTTTATCCACTGATGGTTTTCCTGCGAATTTTTGGATTTCTTCACCCATTTCCAGGTCAATATTAATCGGAGTCCTCTGTGCGCCAATCATTCCATTTACTGGGTTTATAACGTTCAACATATATGCATTACCACAAATTGAGCATTTCAAGTGAAATACGGTATTACTAGGTGAAGATTTTACGATTTTGAAATTTGTCTCCGAATATTTTGATCCGCAATTATCACAGTGCTTCGGAGCAACAGCGAGTAAATTCCTAAGAATGTTTTCGTCTTTATTGTTGAAGTTATCTTGCATTATTCTAGTATAACTATTTTTTTTGTTTAGGGTCAACTGAATTAACTGATTTTCTTAACGTTTCTAAACTTAAGGTAGCACACTTAATTCTTGAAATCGTTAATTCGACCCTTATAAGCTTAAGTAAATCCTTCGTAGTTAGTTTCTTGATATGATTGATGTCTTTCCTTTTGGCATATTCAGTCAATTTGGAAGCCGAAGCGACTGCTACTGCACACCCTTCACCTGTGAAGCTAACTTTTTGGATTTTGTTTCCTTTAACTTTGACAAAGAGCTTAATTTTGTCTCCACAATTGGAATTCTCTAACTCTATTATAACATTAGCGTCGTCTATTTCTCCATAGTTACGTGGATTTTGGTAATGGTCAATCATATCTTCACGGTATAGGTCCATTATCTTTTAAATTTACTAATAATGCCTTTTAATGACTGAGACAATTTCTTAATATCAGCTATGTCGTTGTAAAAATATAACGAAGCACGAGCCGTAGCTGGTATCTTTAACGTTTCTTTGTGGAGAATCTGGCAACAATGATGCCCTGCTCTTATTGCAATTCCATCTTGGTCTAATAATTGAGCAATATCATGCGGATGAATTCCGTCAATACTAAAGCTAAAAACCGGTCCTCTTTTGTCGGTGTTTTGAGGGCCGTATAAAGTTAGTTCGTTTATGTTGTTTAACTCGGTCATGGTTAATTTGATTAATTCTGACATATATTTTTCTTTTTCAATAGTATTTGATTCTTTAATATATTTCACCGCTTCTGATAATCCAATTGCACCAGAGATGTTTGGAGTACCTGCCTCAAACTTCTCCGGTGACTCGGCTGTAGTGAAAGAATTTCTTTGAACATTGGATATCATGCCCCCACCAACTTTCGGAGGATTAAGTCTCTTAAGTAAACTTTTTCTTCCAAATAAAATTCCAATTCCAGTTGGACCCATTACTTTGTGTCCCGAAAATACATAGAAATCTATATTATTACTACTTTTAAGATCGAGTTTATGATGAGGTATATATTGTGCGCCATCTACTATACAAACAGTATTTGTAGAAATCGTTTTAATCCTGGAAAAGATGTCGTCGATATCGTTTATTGTACCAAGAACATTGCTCATATGTGTCAAAGATATGATTGACACATTTTTCGTTCTAACAATTTCAAATAAGTCTTCTAAGTCAAGTTCGTAATCTTTAGTCAATTTCACGTAATCAATCTCCCAACCTAACTTTCCTGCTAATAGCATCCAGGGAAGAATGTTACTATGATGTTCCATCTCGGAAAGTAGAATAGTCTTTTTTTCTTTCGTCTCGTGGAAATATTCAAATAACATCTGTGAAACCATGTTTAATGATTCGGTAGAGCCTGATGTGAAAATTATTTCATCCGCATTCACTCCAATAAACTCAGCAATGCTTTGTCTAGCGTTTTCAAACTCTAAAGTAGATCTTTCAGCAAGTTTATGGATTCCTCGGTGAACATTTGAATTGTAATTCTCATAGAAATTAGCGATTGAAGCAATAACTGCTTGGGGTTTCTGAGTTGTAGCGGAATTATCAAGGTATATTAAACCGGGGTTATTTCGAAATATTGGAAAATCAGATTTATTCATATAATAACTATTAGACAGTATTAATATATTTAAAAAAGTGCATTATTTAAAGCAAATCCAACTATCCCGCCAACTAAACCTCCTGTACCCATGGAAAATACCTAAATAATTCCCTATGTTTCCTTTTTGTCGGGTACGCTTTATTAAAATCTATCCGGTTTTCTCTTTTTGGAGCGTGAAATCCAACCTATGTCCTAAATACATACCAAGTGCTACTGGATTGACGTAACTAGCAAGTTACCTATACTAATATCCTCGACTATTTTAAAATAATATGCTTCATTATATCACTCAAAAAGGCTTCCACCAATACTTCTTCAGCTTTGTTACCGGACAATCCACGACTTTGTAAATAGTACAGCTGTTCTTGATTTACCTGTCCGACTGTCGCACCATGTCCGCCTTTGACATCATTTTCTGTTATTTCCAAACTTGGTATCACACGTGCACTTGCCTCGTTGCTCAAAATTAAAGCATCTAGTCGTAAGTAGGCATCTGTATGCTTGGCGCCTGTTTTGATGATTAAGTTTCCAATCATGTCAAAAGAAGATTTGTCAAAAACTACAGCTTTGACTATTGTAAGGGATCTAAGACCGGGTTTCGTGTGAATGATAGTTAATTCTGTTTTTAAATTTAGATTTTTTTTCCCAACATAAACACCGTAGATCTCGCTATCTTCATTTATAGTTATTTTAATTTTAGGTTTTGTTAAGTCTAGTATTATTTTCTTCATAATTTGTACTCTACACTTAGGCGTCATCCCTGGGGTGGCAGGAATCCACAGTTAGAAAAATGTTTACTTTATCCCACACTTCCTTCCATGCTCATTTGTATCAAAGCGTTCATTTCCATGGCGTATTCCATGGGTAATTCCTTTAAGATTGGTTCTATGAATCCTGAAACAATCATTGCAGATGCTTCGGACTCTGACAAACCTCTCGACATTAAATAAAATAATTGTTCTTCATTTACTTTGCTCACACTGGCTTCATGACCTAATGTAACTTGCTTCTCATGAATCTCGTTAGTAGGGTAAGTGTCGGTCCTAGAAATGTTGTCTAAAATTAAGGCATCACAAATTACGCTAGATTTTGAATTTTTAGCTCCCTTAGTGATTCTTAACATTCCTCTATAACTTGTTCTTCCACCGTCCTTGCAGATCGATTTTGAAGTGATTACACTTGATGTATTAGGTGCACGATGGATGATTTTTGCTCCTGCATCTAAGTGCTGGTTTTTTCCAGCTAGAGCAATGGATAGGACTTCTCCATGAGCACCTGGTTCGACAAGATAAACTGATGGATATTTCATAGTCACTTTTGATCCTAAATTACAATCGATCCATTCCATAATGGCATCCTGATATGCAACTGCACGTTTTGTGACAAGGTTATAGACATTCCCGGACCAGTTTTGGATGGTTGTATAGCGCACTCTTGCGCCTTTTTTGACGATAATTTCTACAACTGCACTATGAAGTGAGTCTGTTGTGTATGTCGGTGCTGTACAGCCCTCTATGTATGTAACTTCACTATCTTCGTCGGCAATAATTAATGTTCTCTCAAATTGACCCATATTTTGAGCATTAATTCTGAAGTATGCTTGGAGTGGTATTGTGACTTTTACTCCTTTTGGAACATAGATAAAGCTACCACCGCTCCAAACTGCTGTGTTCAATCCTGCGAATTTATTGTCTGAGTAGGGAATCACTTTCCCAAAATATTGTCTAAATAGTTCTGGATATTTTTTGTATGCTGAATCTGTGTCTAGGAACACAACTCCTAATTCGTTCCATTTCTTCTGCATGCTGTGATAAATCACCTCAGATTCGTATTGAGTCGCTACTCCAGCTAGAAATTTTCTTTCTGCTTGAGGGATTCCTAATCTTTCAAATGTTTCTTTGATATTTTCTGGAACTTCTGACCAGTTTCGTCCTTGCTTGTCTGTGGCTCTGACGAAGTAGTGGATTTTATCAAAATCAATCTCAGATAAATCCGCTCCCCAAGTGGGCATTTCTTTTGCCATGAAGTACTCATAAGCTTTTAATCTAAAATCGAGCATCCAATCATCTTCATTTTTCAATTTTGAAATCTTTCTGATTATTTCTTCGCTTATTCCAGCTCCAATGTCTGTTTTTGATATATGCGCATCTTTAAAACCGTACTTCTTATCATAATCAGCATTTATTTGACGTGCGACTTGAGTCTCTTCATCCAGAAGATTGCCAGCGTTTGTTTTTTGGCGTTGTAGGGATTTATCAGACATTTTTGAATTGTTTATAGCCGTCTTTTTCGATTTTATCTATCAATTTCTTATCACCACTTTCTACAATTTTTCCATCACTTAACACGTGGACATAATCCGGATTTATATAATCGAAAATACGTTGATAATGAGTAATTATCAAAACCCCTAGTTTTTTTTCAGATGCAATGATGTTATTTACAGCTTGGAAAACAGATTTCAATGCATCAAGGTCAAGACCCGAATCAGTTTCATCAAGAATTGCGTATTTAGGTTTTAATACTGCTAGTTGTAAAATTTCTGCTTTTTTCTTTTCGCCACCAGATAAATCTTCATTTAAGTTTCTATCTAGCAAACTTTCAGAAAAATCCAGTTCTTGAGCTTTTTCTTTCAGTAGTTTTCTAAATTTGAAAACTGGGAGTTTGTCACTGTCAGATTTATTTGAGTTATATGCCAATCTCAGGAAATTTGAGAAGTTTACCCCAGGTACCTCAACTGGATATTGATAAGCAACAAAAAGTCCACTATGTGCTCGTTCGTTAACTTCTTTTTCGGTGAGATCCTCGCCATCAAGTTCGATTGTACCTTCGGTAATTTCAAAACTAGGATGACCCATCAATGTCTTCGACAATGTTGATTTCCCAGAACCGTTCGGACCCATCAATACATGTAATTCTCCTGGATTTATATTCAAGTTCACTCCTTTGAGAATTTCTTTCTCATCAGATGTTGAACAGTGTAGGTTATTGATTTGTAACATTTTGTATATATAAAGAAAGATTATTTTAACAGAAAGCGCTTAATTGCCGATATGTTAAATAGAAAAACTTGTGTTATATATAGTATGTGGATATATATACAACGCTCAAATATATGATATAATTTACTCAACTAAATTATTAACTTTTAATTATGGCTTTTGGAGTAGATTTTTATCAAGATCAGGCGGAAGGCGGAATGATCAACGGAGTTGGTGCGACGGAGGCGGTACCAGGATACTCTTCAAGAAATGTCTTGAAATGGCTTCTTGGAGGCGCTATTGCTGGACTTGTCATTGGTGGTGTCGTTATAGCAATCGGAGCAGATCAACTAGATGCTTGTGCAGTAAAGGATTGTCTTTCAAGTGCAATTGACTTTGGAATCTTTGATGGGCCATTCTCCGGAGATCCTCTTCCAACATTAATTCAGAACTTTGGTTTGGGACAATAATTAATTAACTGGAAAAATCTGTTGTCCAGTCTGTGCGTCCTTTACGATAATTGCGAAAACCGGACAAGACTGGGCAGCAGCTAGAATAATCTCTTCTTCGTCCCAATCACTCTCTACTATCAAGACTTTGTTCTCATTATCCAATGCAAAAGTCTCTGGTGCAATAGCCACACAACTTGCTGCACCAATGCAAACGTCTCTCAATATCTCGATTTGATATTTCCTTTTTGGGTTTTTCCCCTCATGGCGATCCTCTGTGATTTTTGTAACTAGTGCAGACATATATTTATAAAAATGACATAAAGTATATCAGAAACATTTTCTAATTGTCATTCCTGTATTAAACGATTTACTCACTATTTATGACGCTCTTGCGGAGGCAGGAGTCTACCCTAAGGCAAATGTATTAGTGGATATGGATTCCTGCCTACGCAGGAATGACAATTTAAGGTGCAGGAATAACAGTATTCCGAATACTGAACTCAATATGCGTATCTCTCCTCAGGGGGGATGTCTTTCTCGATTGTTGGAGGCGGAACGTCATCTCTTGCTTTCATTCTTTTAATCCTATCTCTAGCTCTCTTTTTCCTGGATGATAATACTGTAATAGACGCAATCAGGGCGATTATTGCCATGAAAATGGAAATTGAAAGAAGTTTTGCACCAAACCCTGCAAGATAATATGCGAGGACAGCAATAACTGCCATAGCTGCTGTTTCAATAACTACGGTTTCTTTCATTGTATAGCCCGCATTCATGAGTCTGTGGTGTAAATGGATGCGTCCACTATGAAATGGTCTCTTAAGTAACGGAACATTCTTAAAATGTGAGAGTCGATAAATAATTACCCAGAACATATCAAAGAGCGGGAGTGTCAATAGTAGAATAGCTGTGGAGATTTTCGCTCCTGATATCGTTGCCAAAACAGCTACCAGATATCCGTATGAACTTGTTCCGATAGTTCCACTGATTATCTTCGATGGAGGATAGTTATATGGAAAGTAACCTAACAACGATGCACCCAAGGCAGCTGGTAAAATCGCGAGTTCTGGTCTTCCTGTTTTCACGGCAATAAACATTATCGTGATTGAAGTGATAATTGTAATTCCTTCGCCTAATGCATCAATCCCAAAAACCCAATTTAGAGCATTAATAATCGTAACAATCCAAAATACAGTGAATAAATCAGCAGGGAAAACGAAATTGTAAATCAGGTCACCAATAAAAAACTCTTTCGAAAATAGATTTAGGTCAATTTCCACACCCATAACCTGTATGTAAGTTATGCTAGTACCAGCAACCACCGTGATAAGTGAGGCTAAAATTTGGAAGAAAAATTGTTTTTTACTGGATAAGTCAAATTTGTCATCAATCGCACCGGAGATCATAAGAACCAATACACCCAAAATGATTCCCCACATCTGCGTTGTTAATTCCACCGATGTGGTGAAAATCAGCAGGAACGGTAATAATACAGCCAAACCACCCAAGCGTGGAAGCGTCCTGTTGTGAATCTTTTGTTCTAAGGTTTTTTCAGCTCGGGGTCTTTGTGATAAGGGTAAGTCAATGAATCCGTATCTTCTAGCAATGTAACCAACAAACGGAGTCAAAAGCAAACTTATTGTAAATGCCACAAAAAGTTGAGGACTGATTTCTAAGTAAGGTTTTATAAAATCTAGATCGAACAAGCTAGTAAATTAAAACAAATGAAAATAACTGAATATAGGCAATAAATCCAAGTAATGACGTGAGTATAAGAGTTAGATTAATCATGGTTGCCAATCGCCTGTCAAATTTGAAGGTCAAAGTATTTAATCTTATCAGAACAAATAACACAATTAGTAATACGAAAGGAATTAATAGATAGAACTCTTTATCTATTAAATTCCAAGTGTTATTGGATTGAGAATAAATAAGTGGCAATTCTTTAGGTAATTCCTGGTATTTTGTGATTACTAGGTAGATGTTGAAAATTACTAAGAGCACGAAGAGTAGAAAAGACAAAACACTTAAGAAGTTTTTCCAATAAGGTAATGCCTCAACAGTAGCTTCCATATATGCTAATTTCCTCTTCACCGTATAGTAACCTTCGAGTTTATCTTTTTTCAGGTCTAGTGAAATCTGTTCAGGTTTCCTTTTTTTTGTTTTACCTAGATTAATTTGCAAATGGATTCAATAAGAATAGTCGTATTTTATCAGTAGTACTATAAGTAGTAAATGAAAACAAAATTTAGCATTGAAAAAATTGAACTGATACTTGCCAGAAAATAGAATATTGGGTAGATTAAAGAAATCATGATAAAAAGATTTATCAGTTTTAACTTCACACTAATTACGACTATCCTCATAGTAGTAAGTTTTGTTACCTTCTATTTCAGGTTTAGAATTTTAGATCCTCAAGTTCACATAAATGCATTCGAACAGGTGGAATCTACTGATAGAATTACTGAAATAATTGATGAAAATCTTGAAAATTACCTGAAAAATGAACTTGAGGTTGATGAAGAAAATAGTTTCCCTCCTAAACTTACTGCCAGAATTACTCGAACTATTTTACAGAATATCAATTTCGAGAATGTCCTATCTAACTCTTGGGCAAAAAATGTTGAATATATCACCAACTGGATGAAAGGTAATTCAGAGTTCATGCTTTATTTCCCCAAGGATCTAATTATTGAGAATTACGAATCTGCTGGAAGTGATGAAAATTTCATAAATGATTTAATTTCAATTTCGGGGTATTCTGAATTACCACAGTGTAATGAGCTATCTGATATTGGGGATGCCGATTATCTTAACGGAGAGGTTGATTGTGGAGGACCATTTTTAAAAGAATACATCAAAGCGGATTTTGTAAGTCGATTGGGATCAGTAAATGGCCAAACATTTCTTGAGGGTTTTTTGAACCAAGTACTAGGCGAAGTTGATGAACAGACGACTTTGTCAGCAGAAAACTTAAAAAGATTTAACTCATCCCCAATTTCAAAAAGTCCTACCATGTTGGATAATATCAAAATTTACTCTATTTCGGGATTACTGGTTGCAATTGTTACTGGTTTTCTTGCGATACGAGTTTCCGATAAACCTGCCTTAGCATTTTTAAAGATCGTGAGTAATGTAGCGGTAATGTTAGTTCTGTTTAGCTTACTTTCAAAAGTAGCCATCAGACTTGTTACAGACTTTTTGCTTTGGAGAAATATCAATCTTTCATCTGAAATTTATAACGATGCAAACGTAAAATTAATAATGGATTATGTTAGAGATCTTGCAGGTGCGATTTTGGATAAAATTCTCGTTGAGTTTATGATAATAGGGATAATTCTAATTGTAGTTGTAGTTGTCCTTTATGTAATCTTCAAATTTGCGCGACTTATAAAAAGTGATAGTGATGACGAAGAATACGAAGATAATGAAGATAACGAAATTTCTGATTATGAATATGATGAGGGTGAAGAGGAAGTAGACCCCAAAGATATTAAAAATTTCGAGGATAAATTACTGACACAGGATACAGATACGTTTTAGATTTCTCTCCTAAACTGTTTATGCTACACTTTTAAATAAGTTTAGTTATTTATTATGGATACAACTTTTGGAAACGACAATTCTGCAGAGAACTTAATTCCAGAGCCTATTGTTGAACCTGCTGAGAAACTTCCATTAGAAAATTCTACTAACACAGCTTCAGATAGTCGTTTTGACGAGGCGAATGTAATGAACTTAAACACCCCTGGGAACAAATCAGAGAACAAAGTAGAAATTGATAAGACTAAGAAGCCGGATCCTAAAGTCCTAGCCGATGCATTTAAACAATCTTTTGATAACGAAAAAGACAAATCCAAAAAAGGTCAGAATCAGTATCTATATTACTTGTTAATATTTGTAATAATTTTTATTGGACTTCTTTTCATAAGGCAGTTAAGTCTACAAAGACAAATAAACGAACTTAAAACTAATCTAACTGTAACTATTGTGCCCATTCAAGATGATGGTAGTCTTACCCCATCAGTTACAAAAGTTATAAAAACAATCAAACCAGAAGAATTTCAAGAAATCTCGGGAGAAGTGGAATTAAATCTGGAAGTGGAATCTATAAATAATCTTGCAGTCAAAGTTTTTGACGATAATGGAGTAGAAGTTGGAACACTGATTGAGGACAATATTGAGCTCACAGATAATAGGGCCGTAGTGGATCAGGTTTTAGATGTTACGAAATCTCCTACAGTATCTGTAGGATATTTAATTGTTTATCCTGCCGATGAAGATATTAATTCACCTGTGTCAAAAACTGTGTCAGTGAAGTTTTCCAGAAACAGTGTCGTAAATAAAATTAATGTTATAGGTCCGATTCGAAATCAGCTCGTCAACTCGACAGAATTGGATTTTGTTGGTGAGTTGAAAGGATTCAAAGACAACAAGATCGGTGTTCGCGTTCTTGATACAGAGGGTAAAGTATTGATGGAGTCACAATTACAGGCTTTAACTGATAACACTTCACAGGATTTTGTTAAGTTTGACCAGACTGTGGAAATCGGAACATTAAGCGGAACTACTGAAACTGGAAATGTTGAATTTTACGATATTTCCGACACCAATAAAACTTCGTTATTGAGTATTCCGATCAGACTCAGATAAAATATATAAACAATAACCATAATCCTCCTGTCAATGTCGCAATATAGGTGATGCATTATCCAATTTCCTTTTACGGAATTAATTCTAATTTCTTTAATTATTTTTCCATTATTTGTAGACAAATTCACGAAATGATGCTATTAAATAAGTTATTATTTATAAGCAATTATGAGTCTTGAACCAAGTAGTTCTAATTTGAATCAAGATCCTACTCCAAATCGAGGGATAGGTGATCTTTCAAAATATCTATTAATAGCGGCAGGTGCGATAGTAGGAGCATTAATCTCTGAAGATGCTACTGGTGCTGTTATAGGTGGAGGTGTAGGTGTATTACTTACAGCTATCGGGAATAGGCTTGTGAGAAATTAGATTGTAGCTGTTGTTTCTAACCATCGTTCTGTGTCAATAGCTGCCATACAACCCATCCCTGCTGCTGTTATAGCTTGACGGTATTTATGGTCTTTTACATCCCCAGCAACAAATACTCCATCGATATTCGTATAGGTGCTTCCAGATACTGTTTCGAGATAGCCAAGTTCATCTTGGTCAATTATACCTTCTACCAAATTAACATTTGGGATATGACCAATGGCTAAAAACATCCCAGCTACCGATAGTTCGCTTACTTTGTTTGTCTGATTGTTGACTAATTTTAACCCGGTAACTTTGTTACCATCTCCTAATACTTCTTTAACCTCTGTATTCCAGTGAATTTCGATTTTCTCATGGTTGCTTGCACGGTCTTGCATGATTTTAGATGCTCTAAGTGTGTCTTTCCGAACAATGAGATGAACTTTACTCGCAAATCGAGTCAAAAAAGTGGCTTCTTCTATTGCACTATCTCCACCACCAATCACAGCAATCTCAACATCTCTGAAAAATGCACCATCGCAAGTAGCACAACTAGATACTCCTCTTCCCCAGTATATTTCTTCACTTTCTAAACCCAGTTTCTTTGGTTGAGCACCTGTGGCCAAAATAATTGCTTTCGATTGATAAATTTCATCACCAACCCAGACTTTTTTAACATTTCCTTGTATATCTAGTTTCGATACATCTTTGAAAATTATTTCAGCCCCAAATTTTTTAGACTGTTCAATAAACTTCTGCATTAGCTCTGGTCCCATTACTCCTTCAGGGAATCCGGGGAAATTCTCTACTTCCGTTGTGTCCATTAATTGACCACCAAACTTCAGGCCTCCAATAACCAGAGGTTTGAGATTTGCTCTTGAAGCATAAATAGCTGCTGTAAGACCTGCTGGGCCTGAACCGATGATAATGAGTTCGTGAGTTTTCATGGTTTTGATTCTAAAATAAGTCCTAATTCTACTATATTTCTTAGAATTTATGATAATATTCTGATTCATAATTATTATTATTGTTATACATGGCACATCTAGGAGAAAATTGGACTGTTAGGCAAGAATTATCACAAGCAAATAGATTTGAGGCAGGTATGGTATTGGCAGGGACATTGGTAGGAATTGCTGGTTGTGCACTTAGTGAGAGATTCGGGATTTGTGCAATTGGGATTCCAGCAGCAATTGGATTATACGGTTTAGCACTAGTTGATCGATTGAGAACCAGAGCAAGGGTTAAGGGAATGGAGCCTGATGATGTATTAACAAGAATTGTGGGGTGAAATTTTCACTTTGCACTCGGAGGGACTTGAACCCCCAACCCCCTGTTCCGAAGACAGGTGCTCTATCCATTGAGCTACGAGTGCATAGACTGCTATTCATTACGCCAATCGTATAAATAACAATGTTATGAGCTGGGCGGGGATCGAACCCGCAACAAACGGCTTAAGAGGCCGCTGCTCTACCATTGAGCTACCAGCCCATCTGTAAAACTTCGAAGAAATTCATACAGAGGTAATTAATATTTTAGAATGTAAAGATCAAATCAACGGTTCGATTATAGCAGTATGACAATCATCACTCAAATAACAATTTTATCTCCTAACACAACACTGGGAGGCGAAACATAAATCTTCACAAATGTGTTAACCATTGCAAATATTTCTCGGAAGTTATTGTAATTACGTTTTACATAGAAATTTCTATTTGCGGATGCACCTTGAACTTGTATCCCAAGATTTTGGCAAGTGAACAATGCTCTTGGTAGATGAAAATCTTGAGTAATCAAAACTGCTTCTGATATACCGAAAATTTCTTTTGCTCTGAAACAGGTATCGTATGTACTCCTCCCGGCATAATCTCTCTCGATATCAAATTCGCTTACACCTTCTTTAATCAAATATTCAAACATTACAGTTGGCTCATTATAGTTCTCAAAACGATTGTCACCAGACACTACAAGTTTTTGAACTTTACCGGATTTGTATAAAATAACAGCAGTATCAAGACGATCTTTAAGTATAATGCTGGGGTTTTCTGCTTTCTTATCTAATCCTGCTCCAAATACAATCCCGATTCTTGTATCTTCAATTTCTGAAAATTCAGTTTCAGGGTATATCAAATCCTGGAATTCTTTTCTAATAAAGAAATTTAATAAAAAGATTGGTATTATTAATAAGCCAAAAAGAAATAAAAAGAATGATGTCAAAGATCTGGGACTAGGTCTTAAGGTTCTTTTTAAACGATATATTAAGTTAATACTTCTCAGTTTCCGAAACATAATTCTTCAGTAATACATCCTAGTATAGCAGTTTTGGACTCTATGGGAATTTATAAACTAATGATATATTTATTAAAATGTATAATAGATAAAAGTAAATTATTACAATGAGAGACAATCAATGGCTTGCTGAAAAAATGTTTGATTTATGGGAAAACCACTTCGTAGATGTACCTCGCAGAAATCCTGTTTTGATTAAGTTCGGGAAAAAGTCCTATAGGCAACTGGGAAGTATTAGCTGGGCTAATCGAAAAACAAGAGGGATAGGGAAGTTGTTGAAAGAATTGGACGAGAGTTATGACGATGATAGGATTAGTTTGATAACGATTACAAGTTATTTCAAAGATGAAAATATTCCAGAAACTGTGGTATTAGGCACCATTTCTCATGAAATGATTCACTATTCTCATGGATTTCATTCGCCACTAAATCAAATTTATAATCACCCTCACAAAGGTGGGATAATTCGGAAAGATATGTACAAGAGAGATTTGGGTGAGATTTATCAGTTCTCTAAACGATGGTTAAAAAAAGAGTGGAGGGAATATTTGAAAGAAGTGATTTAGAATTAGGAATTCAAAGTACAGAGTTCTAATTTCTCCCTTTAATATTTCCTCATTTTTTGATATTATCAATAAAGAGATTTGTACTAAAGGGGTGGGCTAAATAGCTCACTTTTGTTTTGACAAATTCACTTTTCCGATATTAACTTTTTATTAGAAATAACATGGGATTACAGACAGATTTTATGGTAGCAGTCAACCAAATAGCTGCAGAAAGAAACATAGATCCAGATGATGTTTTGGAAGCAATCAAACTTGCTATACAAACTGGTTTCCGAAGAGATTATCCTGAAGAGGAAGTTGAATCTGTAATTGTTGATATAGATAAAAGCAATGGAATGATTTCTGTATTCGCAGACAAAAAAGTCGTCGAGATGGTTACCAATGCTGACTCACAGATATCACTCGAAGATGCAAGAAAGATCGAACCAAAACTAAAAGTCGGTGATCACATTCAGGTTGACATCACTCCTAGTGGTGATTTTGGCAGAGTCGCAGCACAAGCAGCAAAGCAAGTCATATTACAAAAGATCCGAGAATCTGAGAAAAATGCAGTTATGGCTGAATTTACCGGGCATATCTCGGAAATCGAATATGCAGTAGTACAAAGAATGGATGGCGACAATGTGATTTTCGAAATCAGAAGAGCTACTGCGATCATGCCTCAGGAGGATAGAATTCCTTCTGAATTTTACAAGAGTGGAAGTAGATTGAAAGTATTGTTGAAAGATATTAGAGAAACTTCCAGAGGAAAACAACTAATTGTTTCAAGGGCTGATCCAATGTTCTTAGAAGCACTGTTTAAGTTAGAGGTTCCAGAAATTGTCTCTAGTTCTGTTGAGATTAAATCAATAGCTAGGGAAGCTGGTTCTAGATCAAAAGTTGCTGTAAGTTCCAACGTTGAAGGAATTGATCCGATCGGTTCATGTGTAGGCCAAAAAGGTGTGAGGATTAATGCGATTATGAACGAATTGAAATTCGGAAATCACGAAGAAAAGATAGATATAATTGCCTATGCCTCAGAGATCTCCGAGTTTATTGCAAATGCATTGAGTCCAGCACAAGTAATCAGAGTAACAATTAAAGACGACAAAAAGAGAGACGCATTAGTAATTGTCCCAGACGAACAGCTTTCACTTGCCATCGGTCGAGATGGTCAGAACGTCAGATTAGCCGCAAAACTTACCGGATGGAATATCGATATTCAAGGGGAGACAGTAAAAGTTAAGGATAATCAACTTGATGAGATACAAAGACAGCAACTAGCGGATGCACGAAAAGCAAAACTAGCTCCAACAGATGAAGTTGAAGTGGAAGAAGTTGAAGAAAAGAAAGAAAAAGTAAAAAAGGTCAAAAAAACTAAAGAAAAAAAAGCTACTGAAAAGAAAGCAAAGGTAGTTAAAGATTAAATTATTCTATATTTAGAGTAATTAAAATCAAAAAATGACAAAACAATCTAAAAAAGTCAAAGAAAAACATGTTCCGATGAGAACTTGTATTGCTACTGGAATTAAACTCCCCAAAAATGAGTTGTTAAGACTTGTGAGGTCTTCTGATGGTGCTGTCAAGGTTGACCTAAGATCTAAACTTGAAGGTAGAGGTGCAAATATCTCGATGAATATGGAAGCATTTGATCTTGCAATCAAGAAACGCGCAATTTCTAGAGCTCTAAAACTTGAAAAACCTCTCACGAAAGAAGAAATCGATCAGTTGAGGATAGAGTTTCAAATCGCGATTGATGAAAAGAAGTTTAGACCGAGAGAGAAACCTGTCATGATTAGAGTGAAAAAGGAAGTGGTTGAAAAATTGAGGAATTAAGAGATTGAAAATAAGTTAGGTCCCGCATCTTCTCGAAACTCAAAGTGCGGGACATCACAAAATCTGCATTTAAAAATTTGAGTGCTAGATTTTGTAGATGGCCCTATTGTCCTCAATGAGGACTTGGCTTTTGCAAGCGAGAGCGTGGGATAACGGGAAGGAAAACTTTGAAAACATTAAATAATAAATAAATTTAATCATGATGGCCCTATCGTCTAACGGTTAGGACAGCAGATTCTCAATCTGTAAATCGGAGTTCGATTCTCCGTAGGGTCACCAGTGGTTCATCGTACTTCTTCCTGAAACAGTATTAAACTGTTTCAGCCTTTTTTAATCTCGTATAACCAAAAATCCATTTAACTGCGCTATAACTTTTTCGAAAATGTAGTGATTCTCAAATACATTCTTGCTAAAATCATCACATGATTGATAATAAGATTATTAAATTCTCCTCAGGTGAATCAACGAATGAAGTTTTCCGCATAGGTGACATTGTATACAGAACTCGAGGGAAAAATTCGAAATTGACTCATCAAATTTATAAAGAATTAGAAAATGCTGGGTTTTCCTATTCTCCAAGATTGCTAGGAATTGATGATCATAATAGAGAAATGATTTCTTTCATTGATGGAGAAAATATTAGAGATGAAAAGCTTTCTATTGAAATAGTAATAGAAGCTATTCAGATATTAAGGCAATTCCATGATGCACTTTCAATTACTGAAATTAACGAAGGTGAGGAAACCATTTGTCATATGGATTATGCGCCCTGGAATGTTTTACATAAAGATGGAAAGATAGTGGGAATAATTGATTTTGACGATGCAAGACCTGGTCACAGATTGACCGATTTAGTATATGCATCTTGGACTTTCCTAGAATTAGGACATTCGAACTCCCTTAAGAATACTGAAAGGCAAATTGAAGAAATTTCTATGTTAATTGATGCCTATGGTGAAATCGATGTAACAGATTTTGTGGACGAACTCTTACAAGAACAAAAGAAAATTCTTAAATACAGAAAGAAGAGAATTCTGAAAGCAGAAAACGAAAACGACAAAGATCAGAGGGCGTCTGTTTACAATGAGATTATAAAACAAATTGAATGGACAGAAAATAATAGAAAATTAATAAATAAGAGAATTTCCTAAATCGTTACAGTTATAACGGCAAGCCAAAATTATATATTTCAATGAATTTGCTTAATGGGTAAGAAATTACCAAGTACATTGGTAGGTAAAATTAAAAATCTCAATAGTATCCATGGTGTTGATAAACTCCAAATAGAAAAGTTTTTAGAGGCAATTACAATTGGAAAGTATGCGGGGAATGAAGAGATAAATATTGCTGATTTGTTCTGTGGAACGGATATTTTAATTAAAGAGACTCTTCGCAACTTAACATATAATAAAATAAATGTTTATTTGGTTGATATGGATGATGAGCTACTACAAGCTGCATCTATTGATCTTCGAACTTATTTAATTGGCCAAGAAAATATAAATATATTCCCAAGTAATAGATTCTTAAATGGTAAGTTACTTTCCTTTGAAGACAACTCTATGGATATTGTTGTTGTGAAGATGGGGTTGCATGAGACAGCATTGGAATCACAGCACAGAATTATTAAAGATATCTATCGATGTCTGAAGAAACGCGGTAGGTTAGTGATTTGGGATGTGTTTGTGCCTCGAGACCCTAAAACAAATGAGGATATTGTCGGATACAATAAAATCATTGAATTAAAAGACGAATTGGCTGGTGTACGACATGTGACTAAAAATAGATATTTCGCATCAGAGGAGGAATTTATAGGACTGATGCAAAAAGTTGAATTTCAAAGAATCGAAACAGTCCATCGATGGAAAAGGGTCTGGAATACATTAGATAGGTTAGATGGTGAATTTAGAGGAGATTTAAATAAAATTCAGCAAATGAATGAGTTGATTGATTCCCGTTTTGAAAATACCGAAAATCAAGATAAATACTCATACAAAATCACCAATAGAGGTGGTATCGAAGGAAGATCTTTCGAAATTCCTAGTGGAATTATTAGGGCGATTAAAATGTAGCTATAGATGAGCATGCCATCTTAGTTCCCTTTTTCTCAGAACTACACAACCCCTTGCGCAATCATAGCATCTGCAACTTTCTTAAAACCTGCGATATTTGCTCCCTTTACATGATCAACTTTGTTTTCGATGAAGCTCCGAAACTTAATCATTCACTAAACTCATTACAGGACTAATATGTGGAATCAGGGTTGAAGATATCAAAGAGACTATAATGCAAGAGATTAGGTATATGGATAAATTGGTAGATGAATTGGCAAAAGGAAAATCTATGGAAAAGATTTTGAAGAAATGAGTCTAATCGACCCAAATGCATAGCAATTAGTGATATGCCCGGACGAATTTACGTTATCAGGATTAGATATATTTTTTAAGAGTAAAATTATGATGGACAATGGAGGAGGTGAGGCACTTGTTTTTTTCGCTGTTGTCCTATTCATTATTTTTAGGTTAATTATTCCTTCTATAATTTCACTATTCATAGTATTAATGATCAAATTCTTTAAGAGTAATTTAAGAGGGAAATCACTGTTAGTTCTATGGTTTATCTTTTATATAATAGTTTCTTTAACATTGAACTGGGTACTTTCACCAAATTTCCCTCCAAATCAGGAACGGATAATTAAATTGTCGTCAAATCTAGAAACACAATCGAGATAAATATTCTTCTAGTGTAAACAATATAATTCCTCCAATATGAATTTTATTGTTTTAATTTATTTATTAGATGAAGAAGTTTTTATTTTCCTACTAGTTTTATTTACGTTCCTGCCAAACCTTTCGGGACTCGTTTATGCTCGATCTACTGGAACTTCTACAACATTAGTTAATGACGCTGACGGTGATGTAGTAGAAGATAGTAATGATGTGTGTTCTGGTACGGTTGCTGATAACTCACCTACGACTCCTTTCGCCAACCCTGGGGTACACAAAGATGGCACTTCGATGGTCAAGTTTTGAAACAAGAACCAAATACGGCCGAAAACGACGCTGAACTTGATAGAAGTTTGAGTACCACAAGAAGTTGTAGTTGTTATCAAATCTTAAAGAGACTTGAAAGCGAAGGATTGGGTAAATTTGGTGGACATTATAAATTGACAAGGAGGCGCCCGTTAGGGCGCCTTTAGTTATCGTTTTAACCCTGCTATAATCGTCTAAATTAGTACACGAACATGTCCTGGATAACCTACTCACTTCTTATGTACGCCTTTTCGGTAATGACATATCTAGCGTTACGTGTACTTCAGAAAAAAGGTGTCCCTTCAAGTGTGAACAACTTCTATATGTGGACTTTTTCGGCTTTTACGTTCATAGCTATAGCAGTTTTCCAGAGGAAAAACACTGGGCTTCAAATCGAATACATTTTATTTCTTTTGGCAACGGCATTTTTCTTGAGTTACCTCGGGCAGATATTTTCTCTTGAAGGAATACGAAAAGCTACAAACCCGGGATACAGTTTGATGATTCAGAAGTCTTATGCAATTTATACCGCTGTTGCCTCAGTTTTCCTATTTAATTCTGAACTTACTATTAAAAATGTTTTTGCGATTATCATCGTAATATTGTTTTTGGCATTGATTATCAAATCAGACAAGAAAGAGTCGAAAAACAAAGAATCAAATGGATGGATCCGAGATTCATTCATCTCATTTTTTCTATTTGGAACAAATGCACTTGCTGCAAAATGGCTTCTCGATCAGGGCGTAGATCCTTTCATCCGGGGATATTATGTTTTGATTTTTCTGTGGCTGTTATTTTCGGTTGATTTATTCCGCAAAGCAAGAGTCGATAGAACATTACTCAAATATGTGAAAAACAAAAGTAATTATTTCTGGTTTTTATTAATGGGAGTCACAACAGGACTATTCAACCTAACCATGCAATACGCCTATGAATATACCTCAAACGTTGGCTATGTAAACATTATTAACACTGCTTCGATTGGAGCTATTACAGTTCTCTCGGCAATACTATTCCGAGAAAAACTTGGGATTAACAAGTTGATAGGAGTGCTAGGTGTTACAGCTGGAATTATTTTATTAATCATCTGAGCGATGCGTAGACAAATCATATTCGCCAAGTATACATAAGTTTGCAAACATTCTTTGGAAATTCTCATCGCTTGATAGTCCAATTCTTTCTCTTACAGCCTCAATTGTTAATATTCTACGCTCAATCTTAATATCTCCTGATGTAGCTTCTATGGATTCGGGATTATAAGTACTTATATTGCCGAATTCATCGAAATAGTTTGGATCTACTTTACCGCGTAATATGTTAGATATTATTCCAGTCATCCTTGGTGAAACACCATTTTGTGCAAAGTCCTTTGTGATTGTAATCATGAGTTCAATACCACCAAGTGGAATTCCTTTATCTGTATAACCTAGGGTTCCTTTTTCACTCAGTTCAGTGTCAAAGCATTTGAATGATTTTAAGTCCAACCATGCTAAACTTTCACTTGGAAAAACTAAACCAATATCAGAGACAATATCAAGTACCCTATCTGGGAATTGATTATCATAATGAATGCCTGGAAGAAGGAAGTATATTATATCTTGCTCTTCGAATTGTTTTTTCGCTTTGTCAATGCTACCAATTATTCTAGGTAATGACATCTCATAACCAGATGCAATCAATAATACTTGGTCATGGTTATCTTCTCTAATACGTCTAATTCCAGTATTTAGAAATGCACCAGAGTTTCTAACAGCCATTGCTTGACTGAATTCAGTATGAATCACTTGTGTTCCGAATCTTCTTTTGAGTTCATTAAGTTCTTCATAATCGTCAGTTGTAAGAAAATACAAATGATTTAAAAAAACATTGGGTATCAAATCCAGATTCTTTATTGGATAATCTCCAAATACTCTAAGAAGTGTCGGAAATGCTGGATGTGCAATGTCGAATCTTATCATTTATTATATAATTACTATTAATGACTTATTATCTCACGAAGCCTAACAAAATATGATGAAAATGGATTTCTCAAAAATCAAACTCATATTTCTAGACGTTGATGGAGTTATCACTAGGAATTTCATGACAACAACCACACCAGAAATGCTTACGGCGTTAAACAATCTGACTCATAAGTATCATGTTTCCTTATGTACAGGCCGTAGTGTACAAAGTTCGAAGCATATTATTGAGGGTGCGAGTCTTAACGATTTCTATCACGTATTAGAAACAGGAAGCAAGGTTTTAGCTCCTGGCGGCAAATTTGAATACGAGAAATCATTATCGAAAGATGAAATCAATAAATTAATTGACCTGACCAATCCGATGGATTGTTTTTATGGTGTTTGTGTCAAAGGTGAGTGGATTGATGAAATTAAAGATGTTGGAGATGATGAAATAACTATTTTATCAATAAATACCGATTCAAAAGAAAAAACTAGACAAGTACTGGATGTAATAGAGCCGATTGCAGATAATTTTTATATATCCACATTAGTGAGTTCATTTTATCCTGATGGTGCTCATATACATATTACAAACAAAGACGTCTCAAAAGGTGAAGGTGTTCGATATGTAAAAAATGCTTTAGGATTATCTACCGAAGATTGTTTAGGTGTGGGAGATAGCATTGGGGATTTACCAATGTTAAAAGAGTGTGGCATCAAGGTGGTTATGGGAAATGCGGACGAAGAAACCAAATCACATGCAGATTTGGTGATTGGGGATTTTGAGGATGGAGGGTTGATTGAATTTATTAATGAAAGGCTCTTATAGTATGTCTTCTTCTGCAAATTTGCATATGAATTTTGCAAATTTCCCCCCAATCATATAAAATCCTTATTAAGAGATAATAATTTCTGTTGTATCTTTTTGGCTTCAGGAAATTACTACCCTGACATATTTGATTTTTTTTAATATTTTTTTGCGATGGCTACAAAATTTGATTATTCAGTAGTTAAAGACCTCCAGAACTACAGAAATATTGGTATTATTGCTCATGTGGATGCTGGGAAAACCACCACCACAGAGAGAATTCTTTTCTATACTGGTAAGAAACATAATATTGGTGAGACTCATGATGGAGGAGCAGACATGGACTTCATGGATCAGGAAAAAGAAAGAGGTATTACGATTCAATCAGCAG
>OEIV010000165.1_pt1 | contig 42344 bp, 35 predicted proteins | sample 1539231 | NCBI WGS metagenome assembly OEIV01 (sample SAMN03794762, study PRJEB22550) | activated sludge metagenome | feature: wastewater treatment plant; material: activated sludge; isolation source: Wastewater treatment plant of a petroleum refinery complex | place: Argentina: Buenos Aires ... | reverse complement strand
ATGTATCAGCAGCAAATTTATATTTATTTTGTTTAGTTATTTCATAAAGATGTAATAGCACTCTGCCTGGAGCAACATTGTCAATATTAAAATTATTTAAGTCATAAGTTTTGATAGAACCATCATCATTTACATAATAATCGATGTTCTTTTTTATGTAATTAAAATACTTTTCATCCTTTGTTTTAGTCCAGAGTCTGTAAATTGATTCAAGTATTAATCCTTGTTCATAATTCCATTTATAACTTTTCGCTTCTGTTTTATAAGCAACAGTATCAGGGTACAGAGCTATAAAGTTATTCACAAGAATTTCTGGTGTAATTGAAACAACTTCTTTATTAACTGTATCAACAGAACTGCAGCCAATAAAAAAAGAAAAAAGAATAGTCAAAATAACTTTTCGAATAAGATTTCTGTAAAACATAATTAATTGATCACTCTATTATTTATAGTAACATCTTCAAATGAGAGGTTTTCAACATTCTCCAACAAATTATCGTTACCAACATTTTCAAATTTTGAATTTCTTATAATCAAATTTTTTACTTTTGAATGATCATAAGCTTTAATCCAAATTGCGAAAGGACTTTTTTTACTTGTTATATTCTCAAGAATAACATTATTAACAGTTGGTGCAAATTTGCCGGCATCGCCTTCTTCGTAATAGTAATCTATTTTTAAAATCGCTTCACTAACTTCTCCGATGGTTAGATTTCGCACGAAAATATTTTCAAGAACTCCGCCTCGTACCGAATTAGTTTTTATTCTTATTGCACGATCGAGATTGGGACTATCCATCCGGCAATCTTCTACAAATATATTTTTTACACCGCCAGAAATTTCACTCCCCAATACTACACCACCGTGTCCATTTCTCATCACACAATTTTTAACAACAATATTTTCACTTGGAATATTAATCCTTCTTCCATCATTGTTTCTGCCCGATTTTATTGCGATGCAATCGTCTCCATTATTAAAGTAACAATCCTGAATTAAAACGTCTTTTGAACTTTCTGGATTGCAGCCATCATTGTTTGGTCCTAATCCTTCTATCTTAACATTCAGTACAGAAACATTCTGACAGAGGACAGGATTGATAAACCACATTGGTGAATCTTTTAAAGTTACTCCTTCTATCAATACATTTTTACAATTATAAAACTGAATAAAATTTGGTCTTAAATAAAATCCTTCTCCAAATATTCTATGTTCCAGAGGAATATTATTCTCTCCCATTTCAAAAAGTTTATCTCTGCCATTTTTTTGATGAGGCATTCCCTCTTTCCAACCGAACTCTTCTTTCCCTTTCCAGCTCCACCAATTTTCATTGCTTGATTGTCCATCCAGTATTCCGCTTCCACTGATTGCAATATTTTCCTGTCCATAAGCATAAATCAATGAAGAGTAATTCATGCATTCAACACCCTCCCATCGAGAAAATACAAGTGGAAGATATTTATTTGGATCAGTAGAAAACTTAATAACAGAACCTTCTTTTAAAAAAAGATTTGTATTACTTTTTAGATGAATTGCTCCCGTTAAGAAAGTTCCTTTTGGTATAACAACTTTTCCACCACCACTTTTAACACATTCATCAATAGCAAGTTTAAATGAATTTGTACAATCGGTATTTCCATCACCAACAGCGCCATACTTTGTAATATCAAAAATTTTATCATGAAAAGTTGGGGGTACAATTCTTTCTAGTATTTCATCAGCTTTCTTCCAATTGTCTGTAGCTTCAGTATGATTACTCTTCGAACAACTTAACAGAAGAATGCTTGTGAAAGAGATGATAAAATATTTTATTAATGATTTAGTCATAATTTATTTCATCAGTATCATTTTTTTTGTCTCAACAAAACCTTGTCCTGAGCCTGTCGAAGGATCACCTGCTTTAAGCTGATAGAAATAAATTCCGGAACTTAATTGTGCATCGTTCATTGTAAATTGTACATTGTATCTACCTGCAGATTTATATTCATCAACAAGTTTTGCGACTTCATTTCCAAGGACATCATAAACTTTTAATGTTTGCCAACTGGAGACGGAAGACTGCCAACTGATGTTAGTACTTGGATTAAATGGATTTGGATAATTCTGTTGAAGATAAAATTGATTTATCACCATATTTTCATTTTTAACCGAACTGGGAATACCATCTGTTTCAAAAGCCCCTAAATCCGGTGCTGCATCGTTATATGGTAAACCAACAGGAACACCAGCATCAATTAAATCACTGCCTGTGGCAAGATGCAAAAATTCTAAGTCTGGTAAACTTCCATCGGCGTTACGAGGTCCCCGAACTCCAAGTGTATCGATAGAAACAAAATCATCAATTGTAACATTAAAAGGACTCATCCAACTATTTGTTTGTTGAATTACAAAGCTTGCCAAAGAACCGTAACTATCTAATGCTAGATTATTAATTAAAATTGCTGTCTTGCTGCTATCCAATGCAGTTGTAATTGAATAATTAGTTCCGTTCCTATAACCAGAGCAATTATAAAGAGTCATCGAACCTTTATTATTGTTCTGATCAAAACCTTTTACCCTATTATCAAAAGCAACACAATTCTTTAAAGTAAAATTATGCATTAAATCTTTATTATCACTTCCGCCCATTTTAAAACCGTTACCATTTCCGGAACTTGGACTTCCATCACTTAGATATCCATTAGCAAAACACCAGCAATTTTCCAGTACCGTATTCACATCGTTTGAAGGTCGAAGATATCCATCCCAGCCATCATCTGAATTTTGCCAAGCTCTGCAGCCATAAAAATAGTTATTGGTTCCTACATTAAGCTTCGGCGCAAATCCATCGGCATTCCCCTGAGCTGGATCAGAATTAAAGTATGAGTCACAATTAATGATCTGATTATTCGATGCACCACCGCTTAATTGTAATCCAGTATCGTGATTTTGATAAAAGGAACAGAATTCTATTATATTGTTTGAACCACTTAAGTTCATACCATTATCACCAGCTCCTTTTATATCTAGTCCTTTAATGTGCCAATAACTGCCGCTTAATGTTATCGCACGATTAGTACTACTAATTGTCATTGAAGAAAAATCCAGAATAGGTTTTTCTTGATTGTATGAAAATAAATAGTATCTGCTGTTTACGTTCCCGCTTTTTGAAATACTAATTTTATCAATATCTGATAGTAAATAAATTCCACCCTTAACAAAAATAGTATCACCCAGCTGAATCCTGTTAACAGCGGCTGGAATACTTTTTAATGGAAATTCCAAAGTGCCAGTGTTGTTATCATCACCATCAGGAGAAACAAATATCTGAGAATAACTCATGGAAAAAGTTATTATTAAATAAATTAAAATTTGCAGTTTCATCATATTCAAAGAAGGCATCCAGCAAAAACTGGATGCCCAGAAGATTTTTATTATTTGAGCAACATCATTTTTTGTGTTGCTACATTTTTCCCAGATTCTAATTTATAGAAATAGATACCCGAAGAAAGATTGGAAGCGTTAAAATCAACAGTATGTCTGCCTGCATGAAGTTCCTGATTTAGAATGGTGACAACTTTTTGTCCCAATAAATTATATACTGATACATTTGTCAACCCTGCTTCAGTTAAATTAAATGTAATTCTAGTGGATGGATTAAATGGATTAGGATAATTCTGTTCAAGTGAAAATGATTGAGGGATATATCCTTCTTCAGTTTCAACATCAGTAATCCATGTCAGCCATTCAGCTTTTTTAGTTGGGAACCAATTTAAATCACCAACCGGAAAACCACCTTGTGAACCTGTGTATGCAGCAACAGATGTTGGATAAGAACAGTTTAGTGTGTCACGATAATATCGATATCCTTTTCTGTCCATATCATCTGTAGCTCTGTTCCAGAGTGATGAAGGAGTATTTTTGGTTTTGTTACCACCGCTTGGGCTCCAATACCAACGAATCATATTAACCATTACTTTAGGTATGTTTGCTAACAAAATTGACTCCTTAGTAAAAGCTGTTAGCGAATCCGCACCAATTCTTGAATTAATATGCCAGGATAACGGTGAACCTTCAGTAACGTTATACTGATTAAAGAATCCCTGACCTGTATCAGAAATAGAATAGAAATTGTTAGAAATAAACCATTGAGTAGTATCGTTTGGTGCTGTAAAAATCCATGACATTCTATTATTTCCGTTTGGATATTTTTCACCTGTGTTAGCCCATTCAGCAGTTCTTGTAGCATCTGTTGAATCTTCACCACCTGCAAATCCATCTATAATTAAATTATTTGTGATATAGAATTTTTCACCAACATTTCCTAATGATAAAAGACCATGAAAGGAAAACCCATTTACAAAGGAATTATGATCGATTCTGCCATACTTTATTCCGCCAGTGCCCGCAAGTGGGTTAGCAAAATTGTAATGTCTTATAACACGATCCTGGAAGTTTACAAAAGTATTATTCACAATAATTAAAGAATCACAGGATGCTTCTCTCAAGTCGATTCCTTTGCCTGCTCCTAAATTTGAAGTACTTAGAGCACCCATATTTGCGAAAATACAATTTGTTATTTCAACCTTTGTAGTAGCGCTACCTGTTCTTACATGCTGACCGTTAATATTTGTAAGTATACAACTATCAATTATGATATATGATCCTTCACCATTTGTATTAATCAATCCACCTTGTACGTTATTAAAGTTAGAATCTACAGGTTCAAAGTATCCAGAGACAATAATATTTTTCATCTCAAGGTTACCACCACCTAATTGGAATAAATTTCCTGGAGGTCTATGTGGATTTGCACCTGTTCCTTGGGGATATTGGAAAATTATTGGCTTAGTTGTATTTCCAGCGACATTTTTCATTTTAATTCTTAATGTCTTACCAGAAGGTACATTAAAAATCTCAGTATTAAGATACAACCCTCCTGGTTGCAGTAAATAAACACGATCAGGTAATAAGCCACTTGTTGCCGTTGTGTCTGCACGGATCTGTTCCATTAGAAATGTTCCAGGTCCGGTATATGGAGCTAATTCTAAATAGCTCTGAGCAAATGCAGAAATTTGCAGCAGCATAGCAAGAAAAAGAATAATGCCACCGTATTTTTTTGCAATCATAATGTACTCCTTATGTTATTTAGTAGGTTTTATTTAATTGTTACTTGTGTAACTGGTATGATCGAGTTGAATTTTATTGTTAGAGTTCGAGAATTATCCCTAAGTCAGCAGTGATACCATAATGCTCGCTGGTATTGAGAATTTTGTATTCATTAACCCTGTTGTAAATGGAATTACTTTCTTTGATGTTATTCAGGTTGCTGATATTTAGAAGTACTGATAAATATTCTGTTATTTTTTGTCTAAGTGCTAAATCAATTCTTGTAAAACTGTTAATAATTTGATCACTTCTTCTGCTTGCTGTAAACAAATGATTATATTCTGATTGATAAAACAATGATACTCTACCTGAGAAACCATCAATATCATAACCAAGAGAAATATTACCAAAAAACTTTGGTTGATCTTCCAGTTGTTGTTTTATCTGAACAGGACGATCCTCGTAACGATAAAATGGAATTCCTGGAAACTCTGGCACATAATAAATAACAGTATCTGTAACAGCAGAAAGTATCACAGTTTCAGATTTCACTAAAGAGAAATTATAAGAAAGAACTATATTCTTAAGTAAACCAGGCAGGAATGCAAAATTCATTTGATGTTCAAATTCTAATCCCCACACCTTTGTGTCTTGCGGTGAATTGTAAGGAACCGTCAATTGATAAGATCCGGTATGTAATGATTCCCATTGTAATCCAAGATACGATAAGAGTGTATCACCTGTAGTATTTATTTGGTTAAGAACATGATACTGATCTTTAATTACCTTATAGAAAGCTGATAAAGATACCAACCCTATTTCATTTCCAAATAATGATGTGTTAATCTCGTAATTCCATGCTTGTGCTGTTTTAAGTGTTGGATTTCCAACAATTATTTCCTTATTCGCACTTACATCAGCACCTCTCCATGCAAAATATGTATTAAGTCTATAGTTAAAATCTGGTCTCGCCAACGCTTTATATACTGCTAATCTAATATTTAATGTTTCAGTAGGTTTAATATTTAAGTGAAAATTTGGAAGATAAATTGTTTCACTATGATTTGCGGATGTATCTCTACTAAGGTCCGGTGGAATAGGAAATCCCCCTGTTTGAACAGGCGAATACTTTGAGTAATAATCGTTATTTTCATTCTCAACTCTTAATCCAGCAATAAATGTCGCAAATTGTCCAATGTTAAGAGTGTTCATTAAATATAAAGCCCCAACCCTCTCGGTGATATTATAGTCACCTGCTTTTACTGAAGGATCATTATTGTATTCAAGTTTGGTTCCATTTTCACTGATACCATTTATATTCAAATCATACCATTGATTCAATCTATCTCTATCGATAAGAGGATTTAGTAAGTACTGGTTAAAAAGATTCCACGATTCCGGATTAGAACCTAAAAATTCTGAAAATGAAGCTGATGTATTAGCAGGAGATTGAAGGTATCTCTGATAGAAGGCATCAAAATATGAACCGGCAAGTTGTTTCTCTCGCATCGAGCCATCTTCTAATCGCTCAAATGGCTGCCAGTAACCTAAATAATAAGGGGCATATAATGCACCATTAACATTTGTTCTATCTTTAATACGATATTTGCCGCCAAATTTTAATTCACCTGAAAATGAATTATCAATCGTATATGTTTTGGAAATATTTAGAAATGCTGTTCGTTCTTTATCAAAGTTTTTTTGCGAATAATAATCTGCCTCGTAAAGAGTTGCAGCATTAAAATTATTATATGCAAATGGAATAAGTTGCTCCGGATTTGTTTTGATGTCAGGGGTATTCATCATTCCTGCACCAGTAATAGAAGGCTCAAGAAATTCCATATAATAATCGTATGGATAGTCAGAAGATGATTGTGCAAATGAAAGACCCCAGTTTAACTTAAAATCAAAAAGATTATTTGTTCCTGTTAGCGAACTATTAAACGTTTCTATCTCCTGTTCCCTATCTCTAAAATTATATGTAACCGCGCTGCTGGATTCGCGTGCTGGGTAATCTCTTTCATGTGTAATATAATTTCTGTTAGTGCTACTATACACATTATTAAATTTAATTGTTCCCTCGTCCGGAGTATTAAAATCAAGAAGTAAAGTTACTCCGTTTCTCTTTCTTATCTCATCAGTAAAGCGAACGGAAAAATTACTTATTAAATAATCTGTTTGATTGAGAACACTTTGATCATAATCTAAATTAATTCTTTCACTACTTCTAATCCTATTTTCTAAATTTGCCAGAACTTGAACACCAAGTAATTGGTCGATAAATCTTTCACCATATTTTATTCCAAAATTGTATTGTTTAAAGGAGTTCATAATATCGTTATAACCACCTTTGAGATCTAGTCTTATTGTTCGGTCGGTGGGTGCTCCTTTGGTACCTAAATTCACGCTGCCAGCAATTGCATCAGCATCTTTGTCAGCAGTTAATGCTTTATAAAGTTCTATACCAGCAAGAGAGCCTTGAGATATAGTTCCTAAATCTAAACCTCGACCACTCGCATCAGTTGGTGGAATTCCTATACCATCTATAGTAACCTTAACAAACTTATCACTTAGTCCACGAAGCACAATTTTATTTGCCTCGCCACCAGAACGAAGAATAGAGACCCCAGGTAGTCTTCCCATTACTTCAGCTGCGTTTACATCTGGCAACTCCTGAATCTTTTCTTCTGATACAACATTTATAATTGTATTTGATGTTCGTTGTTGATTTATTGCAGAGACTTGTCCCATCATTTGTCCAGTAACTACAACTTCCTCACCGACCAGTACATCAAGCGATAGTTGAATATTCAATTCTTTTGTTTCAGATCTTTTTATCGTTACCTCAGTTTCTTTTGCCTTATAACCAATATATGAAACCTTAACAACATACTTACCTGAATCGATAGAACTGATTATATACCTGCCATCAATATTTGTGGCAGCTCCAAGTGATGTTCCAATTAGAAATACATTAGCACCAATCAACTCTTTATTAGTTAAAGAATCAGTCACAGTACCCTTAAGAATTCCTTGGGCTAAGGATTGTGTTATGCTAAGAAAAAGAATAAGGATGGTAACTTTAATGCAGTAAAATAATTTCATTCGGCCTCTCCTTTGGTGTAATGAAATAGTTTTGAAGGGATTGGTTTTTGTCTGGGCGTAGCTTCGCCCCTTGAGTCACATAACTGTTTACTTTATCGGTAAAGTAAACGAAAAAGCACATCTCAAAAAAAACTAAAAAAATCTACATTGTCAAGAAAAATTTTTTGATAGAATGAATTATTTATGATTTTTTGCGAAAATAGCTCGAAATCAAACTATTTTTTTAGAAAATCACCAATAATATTTGCAGCGGATTTAAACCACGGATCGAACAACCAAAATGTGTGAGGTGTATTGGGTAAGGTCTCAATCTTGTATTTAATTTTATGTTTTTCAAAAAGAATTACCGCAGAATCTCTTCCTGCATGGAATCTGGATATTGAGCTATTGATGAATAAGAACTCCGGACTGTTATCATTTATATAGTTTATCGGTGAAGCTTCAATCCATAGTTTTGGATTTTCTTTAAATGATGTACCGAACCAGAGTTTTCCGACTGATGGATATAAATCAGAAGTATCCTTTCCGCTTTCTGCTGGATGACTGAAATCAAGTATGCCATCGAGGTCTATCACCGCGCTCACTTTTGATGAAATACCCAATAAGTAGTCAGATTCAAATTTTGGGATATTATTTGTAACACCACATAATGCCGCTAAGTGTCCGCCAGATGAACAACCTAATAAAGTCACTTTTGATGAATCTGCATTATATGCTTTGGCATTTTTTTTTAACCATTTAATTGCACTCTTAATATCCTGAACCGCAGCCGGATATTTTGCTTCAGGGGAGAGTCGATATTCTATTGTGGCACACAAAAATCCTTTAGAAGCCACTTTAGAAGCTAATGGATGTTGAAATGATTTATCTCCAGATCGCCATCCACCTCCATGTATAAAGATGACTATTGGTATTGGTTTTTCAGATTCGGTAGGAAAGAATAAATCGAGTTTAAGATTTCTTTTCCCAATCGATTTATAAATTAAATTGGATACTTCCATCACATTCGCTGGAATTTCTTTTTTAGTAATTTTTATAAAAGGAAATCTTACTAACTCTTTTTGGTAATATCCATATACGGTATATGAAGAATCTTTTGGAATTCCTTCATCAGAAATATATGACTGAGGGAAAACTAAAATGGTGAACAGAATATACGCAATGATAAATTTACTTTTCATTAATCTTATCAAGCCATTTGGGATAATTATCTAAGACTACTTGCGGATCATAAACATACCAGACATAGCCGATCCTTCGTTCTCTTTCAACTTCTGAAAATGAATAAACAATATTTCCATCTCTATTGCAGAATATTGGGAGGTGAGTTTCTAGACTATAATATCTAGCCCATATTGGTTTTGCATTTGTATCTTTAACAACAATTTTATCTTGATCTGAATTTCGATATTGATACTCTGAATGCGGAGCACTAATTGTCTCCACTTTAATTCCAAATATTTTCGATGATTTAAACCAACTTACTGCGGATTGTATAGACTTAATTATTCTTTCACTAGGTTTTTTCAAGGACATTAGAAATTCAACTATCTCCGAACTTTCGCCATTGCAAATAGCAGCAGGTTCATATGACCTAGCATTTTCTGGAACTAGAGTAATGTTGTTATGTTGCTGGCACCAGACTAAAAGTTTATCACCTTCTTTTATTTGTGAATTTAATATGCACTCAATCCCCTTTTCAAAAGAAATAAAAACTTTTTCATATAGTTTCTTATCGAGAATATTATATTCATCCTCTCTATTTACGATTCGTTGTAAAACTTTCATCACCCCAATCATCGCACCATCATTAAAAGTTATATACTTACGATATCCACTTGTGTCAGGATAAAATTGAGGCCATCCCCCACTAGAATATTGCGCTGATATAATAAATTTAATTCCCTCTGTAAAAGCGATTTTATATTTTTCTTTTTTCGAGATACTATATGTTTTTGCTAAATAGTTCAGATGTGAGAATGTAGCAGAATTATCAAAACAGGTATTAAAAATATTCTTTGAATTCTTTATTGCATCTGCTTGTTCACTAGTTAAAATTGCCTGCATATCATAATTCTTCGGCCATCCGCCATTATTTTTTTGATACAACAAGATATTATCAGCAATTTTTTCAAATTCTTTGGCTGAATATTTTTTTTGATCTTCCAAAGGTTCAATCAGTTTATCAGTATCCTTTATATCATTCCAATGATGTGCGCTATTCTCAAATTCGAATGTATCTATGATGCTGAATGTTTCATTCTTTTTCTCCTGTGCGAAGTTATTTAAATGAATCATAATAAGTATTAAAGACAGTACTCTACATTTCATAGGTATTACAAAATAAAATCTAAATAGAATTTGAAAAATACTTATTTAAATATTATAAATTCTGAGACAATTACTCTTTGATTTTACAAGATTATTAACATCTTTTTGTTGTTTGGCAATGATGCGGCTGACCTGCCCCCAAAAAAGAGATCCAATTGTTAAATTAGGATCAAAGGAGAAAAAGCTTGGGGGAAGACTTTCTGCTAACCAAAATATAAAACCCTACGAAAAAGGCAAACCTATCTTGACTGTGCCAAAAGAAATAGCACCTATTTATGATTGGGATGTCTATTAAGTAAGAGAAATAATATAAAGCTGTTACTAATAAAGGCGTTTCTAGTTGTGATAATTTGTGGATATTTTGAGAAATACTGATAACTCCTTATAAAATAAGGGACTTGGCGGAGAGGGTGGGATTCGAACCCACGGTACCCTTGCGGATACACTACCTTTCCAGGGTAGCCAATTCAGCCACTCTTGCACCTCTCCGAATTTGTGTTTCAAATATATCGAATCAATCTAACTTGGCAAAACAATTTGAGGTTTTTAATAACTAATAAAATTTATTTTGTTAATTTTACCTTGTTGATTTTTGGAAAGGTGGCAGAGCGGCTGAATGCGGCGGTCTCGAAAACCGTTATATCGGGAAACTGATATCGAGGGTTCAAATCCCTCCCTTTCCGCTCGATCATTAATCATAAAAAAAAATACCGCTACTAAGAGCGGTATTTAATTTACTTAAAAGTTTAGATTAGTAAATGTACTCACTACCGAAAATATTCAGCTTTCCATTTACGTGTTTATTTTTATCGAGTATTGTATAAGTATTACCTGTCACTTCAATAATACCAGTATGGCAAATTCCACAATCCTGATTTGGAGGATGTGTGCCACCTTCTGCTACTGTTTTTGGTAATGGATTTCCTGTAGCAACATCCCCATGACAAGTACCACAAGCCGAACCTTGCGATTGAGCAGTAAAGGATACTATATTATCTAAATTACCATTTTTAAAGAAACCATGACAGTAAGTATTAGCACATGTTCCAGCATTTGAGTCAAATGAAGGGTTAGGTATAAAATTTCCTAAACTTGGTTGATAATTAAAACCACCAGACACATTTGTAATTAATCTAGTAAAAGAACCGAATACTAATTCAGCACCAGCTGTCTGATCAATATGAATTGGATCTGAAAAGCCATTTGGTATTGTATGGCATTCAGTACATTCAACAACTAAACCAATTCTATTATCCATTAAATGTTTAGAATGTGCACCAACTCCTCTTTCACTTGAGAGTATTGCCCCGCTTGTAGCTCTTGGAGGAGCAATTCTCAAAGGATTAGCAAAATCACCATGGCACGTATTACAAGCTTCCGGTCCACCAGGTGTTGTATGACAATCATAACAACTCGACCCAGCTGTTCCACCACTATAATTCGCAGAATGACACTGCTGACATTGTTTCATATCCCAATTATTATCAGCAATTATATTTCCATGGAAATTGGGTGAGGTTGGATTTACTATTCCATCTTTATGCAGAGCTAATTCCGGTACTGTAGTATTAAAGTCTTCTTTTAATTCACTACAACTTATAAAAAGCATTGAGCCTAAAAAAATTGTTAAATATAAAATTAAATACTTCATTAGTTTTTCCGTAAAAATATTTTCAGTTTTAATAAATTACTGTACTCCATGGCAGTAACCACAGAAACCAACACCTGGTTGAGATTGCGGTGAAGCACTTGTATGACAATTATAACATACGGATGAATTATCGTTATGCCAATCACCCTCCTCACTATCATTCATAAAACCAACAGGATGAGTTTTGGGATTTGTACCTTTGATTCCATCAGCATCAAAATGGCAAGTAATACAAGTAGGATCCGCACCATTAACGTCATGACAAGACATACATCGCTCAATATCCCGCTTAGCTAAGATTGCGTGATCTCCACCACCGGAACCAACACCAAAAGTTTTAAAGTCTGATTTCAAGTGAGAAGCAGGTACGATTCCGCCAAAAGCAAAATCCTGATCCTCTGACTGATGACACTCAACACAGAATGTTTCTGTTTGATGGCAAGTCTGACATTCAGATGTTTTGCCGCGCGAATCTATTCCGTGTGAGAATCTGTAATTAAGTTCATGCACACGATTGATCGCCTGTACTTTTGCACCATCAACAAAATTGCTTGGATAATACGGTTGATAGAAATCATTAAGAGTATTTGTTTCAGTAATTCCAGTAGTTGCAACATGGCAATCTTCACAACTTTGATTATCATGACACATTACACAATTTGCATTAAACTCAAGAGCAGCAAATTTATGCATTTTTGCAAAGTTAACAACTTGATGATCCTGTGGTTTTAAGTTTGCAGTTGAGATATGACAAGATTCACAAGCATTTGAGGCTACTGTTTTATCATTGTGGCATGAATAGCAGGTTTCCATTTTGGGATGAGCACCTGCAGATTGCCAGCTATAATCAACTTCACTTATTCCCTTGTGGCAGGATTCACAATTAACATCTTTGTCTGTCAAATGAATTTTATGATTGAACAATAATTCAGATTTGGTTTTAACAAGTGCTTCATAATTATCATCATAATGACAAGTTGAACATTCTTCTTCATTATCAACTTCGTGACAAGCAGAACAATTATCGTGATTTGGAAATAGTGAATCGTTCAAACTTACACTTTCGGTTGCTGCAGAATGGCAGGATTGACAATCAGCCAAATCTTTGTGAAGTGAGTGTGAAAATTTAATTCTACCTTCATTTGTAACAAGTTTAATGTCTTCCGAAGAATCCATGGCACCAATTAAAAGGAATGTAATCATTCCTAAAAAAACAAACAGATATAAAACTTTTAATTTTTGCATATTTAGAATCTTAGATGTTTAAGTTAAACCAGTAGTTAAGTTTGAAGAACAATCTTAAATCATTCTTATAAATTTTGTTATCCATATACTGTCCTTGTAAATCGAAGGATAGCATACGGAATGGACGAATATTAGTTCCAACCATTAATGTAGTAATGTTATTTGCTTCAGCATCAGGATTTAGTTTATAATTGGTATAAGACAATCCAACCGAAGGTGTTAACAACCCTTCAAAAAAAGTATAGCCGGTATATAACGAAACAGCATCCAATTCTCCTGCATAACCAAATGTTTTACGATAATTTATATTTCCGTAAGCTGTGGAAATACCGAGTCCAACTCTTTGAGAATTTTCGTCCTTATACTGAACGTTTCCGAACTTACCTAATAGAGTAAAAGTTTTGCTGATTTGATAGTCTGCACCAAGTTCTATTTCGTGAGTATTTCCATAATCAAATACAGCAAATATTGAGTTGTATCTTATTTTTGGTTCACGATAATTGTAATAAAGATTTAGTGCCCAATTTTCAACTGCTTCTGTTCGTGCATCAAATTCAAACTTGGATGTTTGATTGAAGTTTAAATCATAATCATAACGGGTAAAGATAGAAACTAAACCTTTTTGATTGTAATTGACTTCACCGGTAATAAATTCATACTGATTAGATTTATTTTCAATATCAACTTCAATAAGATTTAAATCCGGGTTTAATCTGTTAACGGTATACTTCTGTGGTTGAAAATTTTTATTTACATAACCTACACCAATTTGAAAATTAGGAATTACAGTGGTTGTAAACTTTCCGCCATATAAATAATTATCTTCAAAATTTTCGATAAGCTTGAATTCTTGATATGCTGGAACATTTCCACCAAAATATGCATTTAGTTTGTACTCCGCTTTCTTTAAAGTAAGTGACGCACCATCATAAACGCCACCAGCAATGCTATTGATGATTGGCTGTCTACCTAATCTAACTGTAGCTACGTCCATAATATCCCTGGCTTCTAAATACAGGTTATAAAACCTTAACCTTGGATCAGATTGCATTTTGGACATAACATCTGTTTCAAAATTAAGATATGATCTTACGGATACTTTACCATAGTTTAAATTAAGGTTCAACATCTCATAAGCTCTTAAATACTGTTCGGAAGAATTGAGTGAGTCATATCTTTCAAAAGTATAAAGAGAACTTGAGAATCTTCCATTAATATTTTGAGCTGAAATAAATGCGGTAGCTCCTATAAAGAGCAAAAGTATTAATTTTTTCATTTAATTTTCTGTAAGAATTATTCTCTAATAAAATTAATTTTGAGTTTTTGGTACTGAGTGTTTGATCTTCTGCCAAGCTTCATCAACGTTCATATCAACAAATGTAGGACTTTCAACATTATGACATCCAATACAAAAACTTTCAAGTTTATCATGCATAACCAATCCATTCTTTATAGCCAAATCTTTGTCTTTCATTACTTTCATATCTTTATAATCAGATCCTGCTCCGTGACAAGTTTCGCACTGCACACCATCTTCAACTTTAAATTTCTTACCTTTTAATGATGCATCAATATTATAACCCGAAACGTGACATTTCAAACATTCAGGCGTTTCAACTGCTAAAGTACTAAACCCTTTTTCTTTTGCGATTTGATTAGCTTTATCTGTCTTTAGTGTCTCATAAGCTTTTGAGTGTTTGCTGTTTTGCCAGATGGATAGTTGGCTGCCTTGTTTTTCTGTTTTATGGCACATTGCACACGCTTCCACACCAATATATGAATGACCGTTTTGAGCTTGAATTAATATGAAAGGTGTGAGAATAAGTGTAGCAAGGATGTAAGTAAAGAGTTTCATAAGACCTCCTAAATGATGAATAAATCCTGATGCAATATTCAAAGAATTATTGATAAAGGCAACTAAAAACAAAGTTGATTATTAAATAATCGACATATTAATTATTTGCCATTTTATCTAATTAGCAATTTATGACAATTTAGGTACCAAAAAAATTATTTGATTTTAATTAGTCGATTGAATGATCATTCTTTAATTTGAAAAATTTGATCAACATTCTCCCAATACTGATAATTGTTATAATCAATCTTACCCCTAACGATATTGTTAATAGTTTGAATTGCCACCAAGGTTTTGAATTTAAGAAACGAATATTTTTCATTATGTTTGTGTAGCAAAAAATATCGTTAAAATATTTTTTGTCTGATTTACTTCTTTGATTTCTTTCTATCATAGAATAATCAGATAATATGGACAATTCTCTAATTAAACTAAAAATTCTATAATGTTTAAAATGACTGCTAATAATTTAACTGTTAAAGATTCCTCTGTACATGGAATGGGCCTTTTTTCAACTATGGATCATAAAGAAGGACAAATAATTACAATAATTAGTGGAGAACTTATTGATGCAGATGAATGTGTGAAAAGAGAGGATGAAGGAAATGTTTATATTTTCTATAAAGATGACGATGAATATATTGATGCTTCAAATCATTCACAGTTGAGATATTTGAATCATTCCTGTAATTATAATTGCGATATTGATGAAGATGAAAATGGGAATCTTATATTATTTGCAGCAACTGATATTCGTTCAGGTGAAGAGTTAACCATAGATTACGGTTATGATGAGATTTATGATTATTGTTCCTGTTCTAACTGTGAAAATAAATCAGAACAAAATGATACCGAATGAGCTAAGTTAAAATCTGCGTATATAGAGCTATTTCTTCTAAAACTGATGAAACTCTTAAACATTCACTCATTGAACCGCTGAAAACTATTGCTTTTCCTTTAACGTGCACTTCAAAAGCAAATCCTCTTGCTTTTTCAAAACTGCATTTTGTTGCAATTATAAGCTGTGCTATTACTTCCTCAAATGTATGCCAGTCGTCATTATATAGTACAACTCTTGAGGAGAGATTAACATCCGATATCTCTTCAGTAGTTATTTCAACTTGTTTAGTTTCATCAGGTTTTAATTCCATAATTAAAAAATACTTAAATGATTTTTTTTATAAAAGCACAACTAAAAATTACATATTCCTCACACAATAAATTCAATTTTAATAATAAACTCATCTTATAATTGATTTTAGAACACTGTGTCTTTATATTTTTGTATCAAAAACTAAGAACTTTACGGAGGTTAAATGAAAATAGCAGTATGTGTTAGTCATGTACCAGACACTGCTACAAGAATAAAAATCGGAGCGGATAGAAAAACAATTGATCCAACCGGTGTTACTTATATCATAAATCCTTATGATGAATTTGCAGTTGAAGAAGCACTTAAAACTAAAGAAAAAATCGGCGGCGATTCGATTGTATATGCTATCAGCGTTGGTGGCGATACGAACAAAGAGTCGATCCGAAAGGCATTAGCAATGGGTGTTGATGAAGGTATTCTTCTAAAAGATGACTCTATAAGAGATTCTTTTGGAATTGCTCACGCTCTTGCAGATGAAATTAAATCACTTGGATGTGAGATTGCATTCTTTGGCAAACAGTCTGTTGATTTTGACAACTCAATTACCGGACAAGTTACGGCAGAATTACTCGGTTATAATTGTGTTCCGGTTGTAGTTGATTTTAAATTAGAAGGCTCAAAAATTACAGCTGAACGAGAAATTGAAGGCGGAAGAGAAGTTGTTGAAACTGAATTACCTGCAATAATCACAACTCAAAAAGGATTGAATGAACCACGTTATGCTTCTTTAAAAGGGATAATGGCCTCAAAGAAAAAAACTATTGCGGAAAAAGCTGCGGCACAATCTCCAAATCATTCTGAGATAATTGATATGAACCTTCCAACCTCTAAGCAACCTGGAAGAATATTGGGAACAGACAGCAGCGCGGTAGCTGAATTAGTTAAATTATTAAGAGAAGAAGCAAAGGTTATATAGGCAAAATTATGGCAAATAAAATTCTAGCAATCTTAGAGCAAAGAGAAGGCTCATTAAAAAAAGTTTCATATGAAGTAGCAAGTGTTGCATCAAAATTAGCGAAAGAATTAAATCTTGAAGTTGAAGCAGTTGTTGTAGGAGCTGATGTAAATGATCTTAACAATATTTCTAAATATGGTATTCAAAAAGTTATTCATTTAAAAAATTCTGAATTTAGTAATTACACTTCTAGCGGATATACAGAAGCTATCAGTAACTATTCGAAAGAAGTAAATGCAGTTTGTTTAATTGTCGGTAACACATCACTAGGAAATGATCTTGCTCCGAGATTAGCAGTTAAGCTAAACTCAGGATGCATTACGGATTGTGTAAATCTTCAGGTAGAGTCGGGTGAAGTTATTGCAACTCGTCCAATTTATGCCGGAAAAGCTTTTACTAAAGCAAAATTATCTTCAGTTGTAAAAGTATTTACAATCAGACCGAATGTATTTAAAGCTGAATTAAATGAAAATGAAACCTGTAATATTGAAATAAAAGAGATATCCTCTCCAAACCTAAAATCGAAAGTTGTTTCTTTCAAAAAATCGGAAGGAAAATTAGATGTTGCAGAAGCAGATATTATTGTTTCTGGCGGAAGAGGAATGAAGGGACCGGAAAATTTCAATCTCATAGAATCTCTTGCTGATTCACTTGGTGCTGCAGTTGGTGCTTCCCGTGCTGTTGTTGATGCCGGCTGGAGACCTCATCGTGAGCAGGTTGGGCAAACAGGAAAAACTGTCTCCCCTTCTTTATATGTTGCCTGTGGAATTTCCGGTGCAATTCAGCATCTTGCAGGAATGTCTACATCGAAATACATTGTTGCAATTAATAAGGATAAGGATGCTCCAATTTTTAGTGTTGCCGATTATGGGATTGCTGGAGATCTTTTTGAAATTTTACCAGTGCTTACAGAAGAAATAAAAAAAATTCGTTCATAATATAGCAGGCTAAAAAGTTGGATAAAGTTCAGTGTGAAATATTAGGTTTGTCAACCAACCCATCAACAGGTGGAGCTTACGCAATTTTATTAAAAGAAATTGAAGGCACACGCAGGTTACCAATAATTATTGGTGCCTTTGAAGCACAGGCAATTGCTCTTGAGATGGAAGGTATAAAACCTCCAAGACCGTTAACTCATGATCTGTTGAAAACTCTGGTTGATAATCTTGGTGCAAACGTTGTAGAAATAATTGTAAATGAACTTAAAGAAAATACTTTTTATGCAAAAATAATTCTGGAAGCCTCCGGACTAACTAATGAAATTGATGCACGGCCAAGCGATGCTATCGCATTGGCTGTGCGCACTTATGCACCTATTTATGTTAGTGAAACAGTCATGAGTACAGCTGCATTCATTCCCTCAGATGAGACTGATATACCGGGATTTGAGAGTTCTGATTTTGAATCTGATAAAAAACCACTATCAAAAGAAGCCCAACTTGCAGCGTTACAGGATAAACTGCGCGAAGCTTTGGAAAGTGAAGAGTTTGAACGTGCAGCAAAATTAAGAGATGATATTAAACGGTTATCACAGAATAATTAGTTAAAAACTTTTTTGCCAATTTCGCATTCTATGCATTTATTTTTAATACAGTAGTTTCTAAAAAGATCAATCATTCCCTGATAATATACACTTCTGAATTTTTCGTTCTTTAATCCGAGTATATCATTAATCTGATCAACAAGATGATTACCTTCCTTTTGATAATAATTAAGGAACAAATTTAAAACTTTTTGAGATAGATCTTTATCGCCATGAATTTCAAAGTAGACTGAATAAATTGGGAGAATAATATTTATTACAATTTCATCAGCTCTTCCAAGTCCAATAAAATAATTTAACTTTGTCTTTGTTTCTTTATTAAAATTGTAATGCCCAGCCCAATAGCCCTCTCCTTTAATAATGATTTCGTTTCTTAGTTTGGTAATCAGCTTATTGATATCTGAATTTTGTTTAAAAATATTAATTATCCTAATAAATTGTTCGTGAATGATAATTTTTTCAAGCAATCTAGCCCCAGCCGCAATTCTAATTGTTGGAAAATTTTGTGGTCGCAGTTTAAAAAAGTTCCATTCGTTTTTGTTTAGCAAGCCTGAATCATAATTATTCTTAATAGCCATCCATAAATCTAAACTGTTTCTCATATATTCGGAGGTTTCCTCGTTTGCAATATCAACTACATCTGGAAACATGCCGCTGATATGAAAAAGAATACTTTCGATTTTTTCTTTGTTTAGATCATCAATAGTTTTAAAGAATTTAATATCCACTGCCTTGCTTAACTTCAACATTATGTCTTTGTTTTTAGAATAACCAAGAGCTTCAAATAATTGTTCATAGTAAAGCTGTTGCCATAATTCTAAATGTTCAAAATCCTTCTGTACGTATTCTCGATTAGATATTTCTTTATGAAAATCGTGAAATACTTTTGGCTCTTTAATTTGAAGTTCATTTAATAAAACAATTTCCTTAAGCCGTTCAATATTCTTTTCACATTTTTTTCTAAACCTTAACAATCCAAGATTTTTTAAATAACTTAACTTTTCTCTTCTATCAACATTATGATTTAGTTGAGAGCATGGCATTTTAATTTCATCTTCAGATTGAATTGCCTTTAAATCCTGCTGGATATTTTGCTTAATCGTAGCAGATAAATATCCTTCCAATGATAGCGTTGGAACTTTTCTGCCGCTTTGAGTTACAACAAATGGATAAGATGAATCATTGGAAAGGACTGCATGAAGTATTACTTTATTGTATCGCTGATTAAGATTGTGTCCGTGGGCTTTCCAATCAGAATGTAATGTGTCTATCTCAACATCACCTGCAAATGTAATGTTACCGATCTTTATTCTGGCATGCCTGTAATCAGGGCCCGCTTCATCAGTGTTCCTAACTCCACAATCGATTATTTCTATTGATAAGCCCTCAGCAGTTGTAAGAGAAGCATCAATTCGTTTCTCTTCCCAGATTTTGTAGATAAGCTCTTCTGGAATTTTAGGATTGGTTTTCAATAGTTTACCTTGATTTGAATTTTAGAGTATCAAATATTTCTTTTATTGATTCCTCAGTTCAAATCTATTACTTTTTTAATCATAACTAAAGAGAATATTTTGGTAGTAAAATTATAATAGTAGAATTTTTATGTGATTTTTAATTACCTGAACTTATCTTATTCAAAGAAACTATTTCATCACGAGCTACTTCAGCAAAATCTTCTCCACTACTCTTATATATGATACCACGGCTAATATTTACTAAATAATTTTTACGCTTATTCTCACTAAATGTTTTACTCACATCTTCCAGACTTCCACCTTGTGCACCAACGCCAGGTAAAAGAATTGATAGATTATCAAAATTGCTAATATTTGCTTTTAGTTCTTCAAGTTTTGTTGCACCAAAAACAATTCCACAATTATGATTTGTGTTCCATTCACTAACGCTCTGTAAAATGTTTTGATATAAAAATCTCCCATCCTTTAATTCTAACTTTTCAAAATCAATTGCACCTGGATTTGATGTTAAAACCAATACAAAATTCATTTTATCAGTAAAATCTAGAAAAGGCTGTAAAGAATCTTTACCCATGTATGGATGCAATGTTATTGCATCAAACCTAAAATGATCATAAACAGATTTTGCATACATTTCGGAAGTATTCCCGATATCACCACGTTTAGCATCCGCAATGGATAATATATCCTGTGGAATAAGTTCTACGGTTTTCTCAAGCTCAGTTATACCTTTAGCACCAGCTCGTTCATAAAATGCAAAATTAATTTTATAAGCAGCAGCATAATTTTTAGTAGCGTTAATTATTGATTTATTGAACTTGAAAACTCCATCAGGGTCTTTTCTTAGATAAGAAGGAATCATATTTATATCTGTATCCAATCCTACACAGATAAACTTTCCCTCATTATTTTTATTAAGAATTTTTTCTTGTGATTTCATAATACCTTCTAAGTGTAGTTTTTTCTGTTACGGTAAACATTCGCAATTATACCGAGCATAAACATGTTTACGAGTAAAGAACTTCCACCGTAACTAACAAATGGAAGCGGAATACCGATTACAGGTAATATCCCAACAACCATTCCGATGTTAATTAAATAATGGATAATGTATACTGAAAGAATTCCAATTATGGTTAAACTTAAAAATTCATCTTTAGTAGTTGATGCAATTTTTAATATTCTTAAGAACAAATAAAGAAATAGTATCAATACAATCATTGAACCAATGAACCCAAATTCTTCTCCTATAACACAATAAATAAAATCCGTCCATTGTTCTGGTATGTATTGCAACTGAGTTTGATTGCCTTGCAGAAACCCTTTACCAAACAATCCACCTGAACCGATTGCTACTTTAGCTTGAATTGTATTATAACCAGCGCCAAGTGGATCAGTATTTGGATCTATGAATGATTGAATTCTTTTTTGTTGATGTGGGCTTAAAGCATTGTAGAGGTAATCAGTAAAAAATCCAGCAGCTAAATTCAAAGCGAAAATTGAACCACTAAAAAAAACATCCTTTCGAAATAGGATCAACATAATCAAAACTAAAATTAGTGAAGCAAGAAAATAATAGAATCCAAAAATTGCAGCTATTGCTACAAAACCAGGAGACAGTACAATGAATAATCCAAAAAGACTTATACCTTTCCAGAATATCAGAATTAATATTGTCCCTAAAAAAACCATTGAAGTTCCCATATCGGGCTCAAGTAAAATCAACATCACAGGAATGAATCCAATACCCAAAGAAATTATTATATCTTTAAATGAATCAATATCAGTATTTTTTCTACTCAGGTAGGCTGACATGGCCAGTACAGTCCCGATCTTACCGAACTCAGAAGGTTGAAATCCAAATGGACCTAAATCCAACCAGCTTCTTGCACCAGAAACTTTCCGTCCAATAACCATTACAACTACTAAAAGTAAAAGTGATAACAAATAAGTTGGTGTTGTAATCATCCGAAAAGAATTTGTAGGTAAGGAGTAAGTAATGAAAAAAATAATGAAAGCAGCTACACTAAAAACTAATTGCCTATTAAAATTTCCACTCATGGTTGGATGATTAAACGTAGAACTATAAATGGCTGCTAATCCAATTAAAATCAGAAGAGAAACAGGAACAAAAATTCCGAAATCAAATTTATCGCTAAACTTATAATCAATCCTCAAGTTTTACCCCGGCAATGATTTGATTATCATCTTTTTTTAATTCATTTTTATTTAGAGTTTCCTTTTTGAGGTAAGCTTCAATCATAGCTTTAGCTATTGGCGCTGCATGTGTTCCACCAAATCCAACATTTTCTACAACCACTGCAATTGCAATTTTTGGATCTTCTGCAGGAGCAAAACAGACAAACAAAGCATGATCTTGCCCATGTGGATTTTGTGCAGTACCTGTTTTACCGGATATATCGATATCAGTCATTTTAATATGAGTAGCTGTTCCTGATCCATTTACAACAAGGAACATGCCTTCTTTTACAATATCGAAAACTCCTTGTTTAATTCCTGTGGTTATTTCAGGAAATTTGTAAGGAATAATTTGTCTTGTTTTGTCATCAAGATAGCCCTTAACTATATGCGGTTGGAATGATTTGCCATTGTTAGCAATTAATGCAACATACTTTGCAAGTTGAAGAGGAGTAACACTTACTTCACCTTGCCCGATCCCTAAACTTGCCATAATACTTCTTGGCCACTTTTCACCGTACATTTTTACATAATAATTCTCACCGGGAATAAAACCTGCAGCTTCTTCACCAATATCAATCCCTGTTTTTGATGCAAATCCAAATTTAAGAGCGTACTCTTTCCACTTATCCAATCCAATCTTATAAATCAAATGATAGAAAAAACTATTACACGATTTTTCAATGGCGTGAACAACATTAACTGAACCATGATTACCATGACATTTAAAAAATCTGCCAAATGTAAATCCACCACCGCAGTTTATTGTAGTTGAAGGTGTTATGATACCCATATCAAGCGCCGCAATGGCTGCAAGCATTTTAAATGTTGAGCCTGGTGGTTTTAATGACATTGTGGCACGATTGAATGATGGCTTCTCAGGATTATTATAAAGTTCTTGTAAAAATTCTCTGGACGTTACATACGAAAATTGATTAAGATCATAATCAGGTGCGCTCACTAATGCTAATATTTCACCGGTCTTTGGTTCGATGGCAACAATAGCACCGCGTTTGCCAATCATTTTTTCTTCAGCAACTTTTTGAACATCGGCATCATAAGATAAAACAAGATCTTTTCCTTTTATTGAATTTTTATCTTGACTTCCTTCTTTATACTTACCAATTTCCTTACGCTTAGAATTTACAAGCACATAATTAAATCCCTTTACACCTCTTAAATCTTTTTCGTATTGCTTTTCAATTCCATTATGGCCAACATAATCACCTGGGACATAATAATCTTTTTCTTTACTTAATTGATTCGGAGAGATTTCTTTTGTGTATCCAAAAGAATGTGAGCCTTTAATACCAATTGGATAACCACGCTGCATCTCAACAATATAATCAACACCAGGCAGATGTTCTTGATTCTCTTCTATCCATGAAACTACTTCGAAACCAACTCCTCTTTTAATTCTAATTGGAATGTACTTAGAATATATTCGATTCTTTTTTAGTATGGATGCAACATATCCGGAATCTGATCCGATTATTTTATCAATAAGTGGATTTAGTTTTGGATCGTAATCAGATGGAGTGATTCGCAAGGTATATGCTGGAATATTATCCACCATAACTTTTAAATTTCTATCATAAAAAACGCCGCGGAATGGAATTTGTTCAATCGCTTTTATACTATTATCTGCTGATTTCTCTTCGTATGCTTCTTGATTCAGAATCTGCATCTGAAAAAGCCTGAAAGACAAAACACCAAACAGAATTATCACAAAAGCATAAATAAAAGTTCTTCTGCTTATTGAAGCAAAGTTAACGGATTTCAAAACATTTTCCTCTTAGGATAAAATATCATTCCCATCAAAGCTAAAGCAGCAGTATAGATAGCAGGAAGTAATGCATATTGAAAGAAAAGTAAAAATATGTTTGAATTAAAGTTTATTGATGAAAAGAATGCATTAATTGTTGAATCTATTAATGATGAAAGCAATACAATTAATGCAAAGTTATAAGAAACTAGATTTTGGTCCTGTTTATTTTCGGATGAGAAATATCCTGCTGTAAATCCAGCCATCGTTTTGGCAATCATAGCACTTCCTAATAAACTTCCAGTAATGATATCAAACAAAAAACCATAAGTAAATCCTAAAAGTGATCCATAAATTTGACCTTGTGTAATTGAATAATAAACCAATAAAATTATTATCAGGTCCGGGATAACAGTATCAATAGCTAGGAGAGGAACAATTGTTGTTTGAATTAATAACAAAGGAAAGAAAAGAAGAATAGAGATAATATATTGTGATTTTATCATTGTCTGTTTAATAAATTAAATTCTATATCATCAATCTCTTTACTCTTAACAATTCCAAGAATAAAAACATTTTCTGTTTTTTGAAAATCAACAAAAGGCTGAACTTTTACTTCATTAAAAATTCCCTTTTCAACATTCCCTATTTCGTATACCAACCCTACCGGTAATGGAAATGGTATGATTGAGCTGATCTCAGATGTTACAATTCTATCACCTTTTTTAAGATCAAATGTTTTTGGAACATTGATCATTACCAACCATTCACCATTCCATTTCAATACAGCGTTTTCTCTTGTACGTTCACTTTTAACCGTAACTTTTAAATCAACATTAGTTAGAGTTCTTGCGATCGAATAATTATCGGCAGTGGAATAAATTATACCTACCATTCCTTTATCAGTTATAACAGGCATTCCAACTTTTACGGATTGATTATTTCCAGCATTAAGAGTTATAGTTCCCTGAGATTTGGTTAATGATTTCGAAACAATAGTCGCCGATATAAGCGGAAATGTGGACGAATCTTTTAATGCAAGTAATCCTTTTAAATCTTCATTTACTATTGCGTACTCGCGGAGTCTGCTTAAATGCAACATCATTTCAGCATTTGTTCGGCGCAGATTTTCATTTTCATTTTTAAGATTGCTGATATTAAAAACGTCTGTAAATACTGAGGTGACAGTTGCAAAAGTTCCAAAAGCAATTGAGCGTACTTTTTGTATTCCCTGTGAACTATTTTGTGAGAGCAGAATGAGGCTGACAATTAATAAAACTACAAGTACAATATATTCCTTAAAATTTTCCCATACAGAAACAAAAAATCTTATCATCAATATCTTCTGTTACGTATTAAAACCTTAGAATAGTGATTAAGATTATCAATAACTTTTCCGGCACCTCTTACTACCGCAGTTAGCGGATCTTCTGCTACATGAACAGGTAAATTAGTCTCCATTCTAATTCGTTCATCTAATCCTTTCAGCAATGCACCACCCCCGGTAAGCATTACCCCACGATCCAGAATATCTGCCGAAAGTTCAGGTGGGGTTCGTTCTAGAGTTTGTCTTACTGCGTCTACTATCTGCACAACAGCTTCATTTAGAGCTTCCCTGATTTCTACTGAACTTACCTCTGTTGTTTTAGGAATTCCACCAACTAAATCTCTTCCCTTAACCTGAATCGTAATTTCTTCTTTTAATGGAACTGCTGAACCAACTTCACACTTTATAGCTTCGGCTGTTCTTTCTCCAATAAGTATGTTATGATTTTTTTTGAAGAATTGCATGATAGCATAATTCATTTCATCACCGGCTATACGTATGGATTCTTCATTTACGATACCCGATAAAGCAATAACAGCAATTTCCGTTGTTCCTCCACCGATATCAATAATCATATTTCCAACCGGTGCTTCAACATCAATTCCGATTCCTATGGCCGCAGCCATTGGTTCCGCAATTAGGTGAACTTCTTTTGCTCCTGCATGTTCTGCACTATCCCGGACAGCACGTTTTTCAACTTCAGTTACTCCGCTTGGTACAGCAACAATAACTCTTCTGCTTGCCATAACACTTCCACCGTGCACTCTTTTAATAAAGGCACGAATCATTCCTTCAGCAATTTCAAAATCAGCAATAACTCCATCACGCATAGGACGTGTAACCTTAATTTCTTTGTGCTCCCTGCCCTGCATTTCTTTTGCTTTATTTCCAAGCGCAATTATTCGTTTGGAGTTTTTATCAAATGCAACAATAGAAGGTTCATTTAAAACTATACCCTTACCTTTAACATGGATAAGAGTATTTGCCGTGCCTAAATCTATTGCAATATCATTTGAGAAAAAATCAAATATGCCCATTGTTCCTCTTAATGTTTAAAGTGCCTTATTCCGGTAAATACCATAGAAATTTTATTTTGATTAGCAGCGTCAATTACTTCCTGATCACGTACTGAACCGCCTGGTTGAATAACTGAAACAGCGCCGCATTTAATTATTTCAATTAATCCATCAGCAAATGGAAAAAATGCATCTGAAGCTGCTACAGACCCGGATAAATCTAATCCGTGTTCTTTAGCTTTCATAACTGCAATCCTTGCTGAATCTATTCTAGACATTTGTCCAGCACCCACACCCAAAGTTGCTTTATCTTTAACATAAACAATTGCATTGGATTTTGTGTGCTTTGCGATCTTCCATGCAAACTTAAGATCCTCAAGTTCTTCTTCTGATGGATTTTTATCTGTTACTATCTTTAATTCATCTTCTTTTAAAGAGATAGAATCAGAATCTTGTACCAGTACGCCACCGGGAATTGAACGAAAAGTTTTACCTTCGCTCAAAACAGATTTTTTCTGAATTACAAGTCTTCTGTCTTTTTTCTTTTTTAGAATTTCCAGCGCACCATCACTAAAAGATGGAGCACTAATTATCTCTAAAAATATTTTATTTAGTTCAGTAGCAGTTTCAATATCTACTGTTTTATTAAAAGCAACAATTCCGCCAAAAGAGGAAACGGGATCACATTTTAATGCTCGAATATAAGCTTCAAAAGGATTCTTACCAATAGCAGCGCCTGCAGGATTATTGTGTTTTATTATAGTGCACGATGTTTCGCCCAGATCTTCACAAAGTTCAACAGCAGCAACCAGATCCAGGATATTGTTGTAAGAAATTTCTTTACCATGAAAAACTGAGAAGTACTCTTCAAAATTACCAAATATTCCTGCACTCTGATGTGGATTTTCTCCGTATCGCAATGACTGATTTAACTCTTCATTTATGCGAAAATGTGTTGGTGAAATTGAGAATTTATTTTCTAAATAATTTGCGATATGAGTATCATAATTTGCAGTATGCGAATAAGCAGCAACAGCAAGTTTTTTTCTCGTTTCATCAGAGATACTACCAGCATTTAATTCGTCAAGAAAAGAATCATACTGTTCTGGATTTGTGAGAATGGATACAAACTTATAATTTTTTGCAGATGCTCTAACCAAACTGGGGCCGCCAATATCAATATTTTCAATTATCTCATCTAAAGTTGATTTTGGATTTGCAGCCGTTTTAACGAAAGGGTAAAGATTAACACAAACTATGTCTATTGCTTCAACGGAATTTTTGATTGCCTGTTTTACATCCGAATCATTATCTCTTCTAAAAAGTATTCCGCCAAATATTTTCGGATGTAATGTTTTTACTCTGCCGTCAAATACTTCCGGAAAACCGGTAATCGAACTAATTTCTGTAACAACAATTTTATTATCAGAAAGTACTTTTGCAGAATTGCCCGTGGCTATTATTTGATAACCATTTTTTACTAAACCATTAGCAAATTCTACAATTTTAGTTTTATCTGATACACTAATTAATGCTAACTTTTTCAATTCAAATTCCTGTTTAACGAGAGCTTTAAAATTCTCTTCAATTTATTATAATAATCCTTTCGGATTCAATCTTAACTCTATTTTCAGCGAATGCTTTTACAACTTCAGGCAAAAGCTGATGTTCAATCTTCAAAACTCGTTCTGCTATTTCTTCCGGATTTTTTACATCAGATATATCAACACACTTTTGGGCAATAATTTTTCCCGTATCATAAGTCTTATCAACCATATGCACAGTTGCCCCGCTTACTTTTGCAGATGAATTAAATACCGCTCGATGAACATATAATCCATACATTCCTTTCCCTCCAAAAGAAGGAAGTAAAGCCGGATGAATATTAACTATTTTATTTTCAAACTTTTCAATTAATTCATTTGGAATGAGTTTCAGATATCCAGCAAGAACAACAAAATCTACTTCAAGTTTTTTTAATATGGAAGTAATATCTTTTTGACTAATTTTGTCATTTTCCTCACCCATAGTAAAAGTATTTATTCCAAATTCTCTAGCTATCTCAAATGCTTTACAGTCAATTTTATCGCTGACTACGGCAACAATTTCAATTAAATTTATTAAATCAGGATAATTTAAGAGAGCGCTTAGATTAGAACCTCTGCCTGATACAAAAACTGCAATTTTCAATTAAAAATACCTGAAATGTTGGCGAAAATTAGCTATTCGGTCAAAAAGAAGCAATGAAAGAAATGAGGAATTAAAATTATTTATTGCTTTCTTCAGGCAGCAACCTCTGCAATGTATATATTTTATTTTCTAGAGAATTTCTAAAATCAAAATCTTCCAGATTATCTATTTGTAAAAGAAATAATTTTGCTTCAATAAATTTTTTCTGATTATAACTATTCCAAGCTCCAACATAATATGCATAAGCATGCACCCATCGTTCTTTTTCAATTTCAGTATTAATACAATCTACTGCATAATCTAATGACTCCTGGAACCTTCTTTGTTTATAACTTATTTGAGATAAATATAGTAAGGCTTCGGCTTTAAGATCACTAGCAATTTTCTTCTGGCCAATGAAATTCTCTATTGAATCCTTGGCAGCAGCTAATTTATTTTGCTTAATAAGGTTTGAGAATCTGATCAATTGGATTTCATTATCGGTCAATTTTCTATCTTCAAAATCGTTCCCCTTACGTTCTGCAAAAAGATCCTCTTCGATATCAGAATTTCCATCAGAAGATTTATCATAATACTTTACAGCTTCTTTTCTATTACCCGAAATCTCTAAACATAATCCAATTTGCATATTTACAAATCCTTTGTAGTCATCATTAACAGCTAATTTAAGGTAATTATTATAATAAACTCTTGCTGAATCGAATTGGTTACGTGCAAAGAAAACGTTTCCTAATAGATAGTTAGAATTAGAAACTACAAATGGGTAGAGATTATCATCAGCATTAATTACAAATCTAAGATGTTTTTCTGCACTTGAAAGATCATTCAGTTCATATTCAATCCATGCAAGTGAAAAATTAAACAATAAATTTTTTGGATATCTTTTAACTAAATTACTTAACAAATCTTTTGCTGCAGGATGATCTACTACAACACGCGAATAGAGTTGAGATAAATAGTACTGCGCATCAATTTTAGAAAACTTACCTTTTTGCACAGTTTTATTAACATAAGTCAAGCCTAATTCTTTATCAGCAGTAATACCAACTAGATTAGCGGCCCATTCCAAGGTGGAAGGAATTTGTGATAATGCAAAGTTATATAATCCTAATCCTAAAAAAGCATCATAAAGATCTGGTCTGAGTTTAACTGCTTCTTCAAGATTTGATTTCATCTGATTGCTTGTCCAAAGTGCTTGCAGATAATTACCGCTTCTAGCTTCAGCAATAGATTTATTATAGTAGATTGAACCAATTAAATATTTTAACTCAGCAGTAGCTTTTTGCGTTAGCTTCAGATTTGCTAATTCGAGTGATTTATCAGAGAAGTATGTAAAAGAATCTAAATTTGTTTCCTGCAGATTACCTAAATAATACCAAAGAAAAATTATTGATTTATAATGATAGCCTCTGGGATCATCGGGACTTTTTTTAATAATTGTATTGAAAGCTTTAAAACCATCTTCCCAATTAAAATTATATATCTTATCTAATCCTACCTGTATTTGTTTATCTGTAACCTGTTGTGAAAAACCTGTTGAGAATAATAAAAAAAGTACAATGGAGATATAATTTATTTTTTTCATTGAAAATTTAAAATACGTTTATATTACTTTTTAGATAAAGATAATTTTAAAGAAGCTTTAACAAATTCTCTGAATAATGGATGAGCTTTAGTTGCCCTTGATTTTAGTTCAGGATGAAACTGACAAGCTACAAACCATTTTTTATCCGGCAATTCAATCATCTCAACTAGTTCTCTATCAGGCGATAAGCCTGACAATACTAAACCTTTTTCAGTTAATACGCTTCTGAACTTGTTATTTACTTCGTATCTGTGCCTGTGTCTTTCAGAAATGTAAGAACTTTGATAAGCTTTAAATGCGAGAGTTTTTTCTTTTATGCTGCATGGATATGCACCGAGCCTCATAGTTGCACCCATATCTTTTATATTCTTTTGATCAGGCATTAAATCGATAACGCTAAATTTATTTTTCTTGAATTCTGAACTATGTGCATTTTTAATTCCGCAAACATTCCTTGCATATTCTATAACCGCACACTGCATTCCAAGACAAATTCCTAAAAATGGAATATCATTTTCTCTAGCGTATTGAACTGCTTTAATCTTTCCTTCAATACCACGTTCACCAAAACCACCTGGAACTAGTATTCCACTTACACCATCTAATAATTTATCTACTGATTCACTTTCTAATGCTTCAGCACTTATAGGGCGAACGACAACTTTGCATTTATTTTCTGCACCTGCATGAATGAATGATTCCATGATACTTTTATAGGCATCCATATGCTCAATATATTTTCCACAAAGTGCAATCTCAACTTTTTCAACTGGATTCTTAACACTTTCTACAAATTGTTCCCAATTGTCAATATTACTTTTTTTATCAGGAAGATGTAATCTTTCTAAAACTGTCTGATCAAATTTTTCTTTGTGAAGAACTAATGGTACTTCATAAATAGATGAACAGTCATATGCAGAAATAACAGCTTTAGATGCTACGTTGCAAAACAGAGCAATCTTATCACGTAAATCTCTGCTTAATTTTTTTTCAGATCTACATATTAAAACATCAGGCTGGATTCCAAGTTCGAGAAGATTTTTTACACTATGTTGTGTTGGTTTGGTTTTTACTTCACCTGCAGAAGCGATATAAGGAACAAGTGTAACGTGAATGTTCATTGTATTTGCCCTGCCAAACTGAAGCATTAATTGTCTCATTGCTTCGATGAATGGAAGACTTTCTATATCACCAACAGTTCCGCCTATTTCACTGATAATTATATCATACTCGCCAAGCTCGCTTAACTTTAACATGCGATTTTTGATTTCATCTGTGATATGGGGAATTACTTGGACCGTAGCTCCTAAAAAATCTCCGCGTCTTTCTTTTGTGATGACTTCGTTGTAAACCTGACCAGTAGTCGTGTTATTTGCACGAGTCATATTCACATCTAGAAAACGCTCATAATGTCCAAGATCTAGATCAGTTTCTGCACCATCATCGGTTACATATACTTCTCCATGTTGAAAGGGACTCATTGTTCCCGGATCAACATTTATATAAGGATCAAATTTTTGTATTGTGACTCTGAAGCCGCGTTGTTTTAAGAGTAAACCGAGAGATGAGGCAGTGATTCCTTTGCCTAAAGACGAAACCACACCGCCTGTGACGAAGATAAACTTAACTTTTTTTCTTGATGACATTTTACTTTTTTTTGCCCAGAAATATAGAGTTACCTGCTAAGATTTCCAATCTGATTTGGAACTAAAACATACATTATTAATTAATTTTTAGAATTACCATCGTCATATCATCGTGCTGGGGTGCTTTTCCTATAAACTTGTTAACATCCGCCATCATTTTCTCCTGGATTTCTGCTGCTGAGGAATTATTCCAAGACTTAGCAATTTCAAACATTCTATCCAAACCGTACTCCTCGCCTTTTTTGTTAACTGCTTCAGTAAAACCATCAGTATAAAAAATAAAAGTTTTACCAGCTTGTATTTTTTCCTCGAATTCCGTTATTACTTTACTGAATAAATCCCCTTTTTCAAGTCCAAGGGCTAATCCATTCGGACTGATCAGATCCACTTTTCCAGTTGTATCGTGATAAATTACAGGATTATGCCCTGCTCTTGCAATTCTAATAAACTTAGATTCTAAATCTACAACAGCATAAATCATAGATATAAATCTGCCTCGTTCTACGTTTTCATAAAATAGTTCATTCATCTTTGTTAAAACTTCTGAAGGTGAATCTGTGTGTTTTGCAATTGCCTTTAAAAATCCTTTTGTTAAAGTCATATAAAACGCAGCTTGTGTTCCTTTTCCTGAAACATCGCCAATAATTATTCCGAGTTTGTTTTTACCAAGATGAATAAAATCATAATAATCTCCACCGACTTCAAAAGCAGGGATACAAATTGACGCAATATCTATTCCTTTTAATATCGGGTTTACTTTAGGTAAAAAACTCATTTGAACATGCCGTGCAACATCAAGTTCTTTTTTTAATCTCTGTCGCTCAGTAATATTCTCAACAAACTTTGGTGTTATCGAATCATAATCTGTAAACTTATCTTTTCTGAACACTAGAATGATTCCTAAAACAAATAGGACAGAGCATATTACTGCTAGAATGTACCACTCATTTTTAAGACTGGTTTCAGTTACAAACAATAATTCGGTTGCTTTGATAAAAAATTTAAATAGTAAAAAGGAAAGCAGAGTAGTTAGTAAATCATATTTGATTAAAATCAGAGTTAATAAGACACCAATAACAAGATTTATTGGAAGTCCTGCAGTCAGCGGACTTACATTTGAATGGATTAATAATGCCCAGGTTAAGCCGCTTACTAAGATAAAGATGATATCATTATTTATATATCGTTTAATTGCGGCAGTAAGGAACATAAAAAAGGCAACTGATAGAATTCCGTAGCCATTAATAACACCCAAGAAAATGTTTAATAAAGGTAGATAAGCTATAACATGAGATTGGGAAGTAAAACTATCACCCACAAATACAACGTTTGAATAATAACTTACGGCATACTGCAAAAGAAAAAATAGTGCAGTTAATCCAAACCCAAATGAAATACTATTAATAATTGATTTTCCAACGGACGAATGATTGATTTTTCTATGATAAATTAAATCCAAAGATCGGAATTTATCATTCCAGATTTCCCTAAAAATTGTTTCACTTACTGCCCAAAGTATGATTGCAGCACCAGCAATAAAAATGCCTCCTAATCCAAGTCCTAGGATAATCGTCCATTCAAATGTGCTAAATCTTTCAAGTAATTCTTTAATTATAAATGAAACCAAAACAAAAATTCCGAAAACGATTGCAATTTTAAAGCCAACTTCGTAGGCTCTAAATCTTTTAAATCCAACTACTAAAACTGAAATGATGATTAGAAGTGTAAAAATTATAGTAGTAGCAACTTCAAATACATCGGTTTCACTATTCATATATTCATCTGGCACAATTGCCTGAATAGAAAAATTTGATAAACGATCACCAACAACTTTGGCTTTTAGAACATAATTAATAATTGATTTATTTTTTGTTTCCCAGGTGAAATTGTAATCTACCCGTTCAAGTTTTTTAATTGTTTCAGTTTCTTTGTAGTAAAAAGTGTCAGAGCTATCTTTCCCGTTAACTCTCAAGGAATCCCCAACAAAAGTAATATCGTTTCTAAGTTTTTTAATAAATTCCAAAGTAAGACTAACTGCTTCATCAGGGGAAACAGAATTTTTCACAGTTGAATCAGGCAGTTCGGTATTGAATTCTATTATCTTACCATTATCAAGAATTTTTAAACTAAAACTTGTTTTGTTAAGATTAATTCTTCCATCTGAATTGGAGGAAACAGTTATCTCTGAATCTTCATCTTTATCTTGAGTTACTATCCAATAATAAGCAGTACCTGCATCTGACAAAATTTTGTTTGCCTCATTTATCCTGTACTCGGAGTTAATCCATCTGACAAAATTTTCATCCGTTTTAAATCCGATGTTTAGTTTATTCTCGTTAAATAAAACATTTGATTTGTTTAAATATTTTTTTGATTGATTCAGAATTGACTGTTTATTGTTTATAATTTTAAGTCCCCCAAATGGGTGGTAACTTGGGATTAGAATGTAAACCAGGATAATTGCAATGAATAATACGGTTAAAGGAATGATGATTTGTTTTAATTTATCTATCATATTTATGCTTTTAATTCGATGAGAAAATCACTAAATAATTATGCAAATAAACATTATTTTTTGCATACAATAATAGAATAAAATTTCGTCTAATGTAACATATTTAATTTATTGAGAAAATATTGCAGATTAAAAATCAAATTCCTTTAGCTATTATTTTAGTTTTCTTTTTATTAATTCCAGCAGAACTCACAGCGCAAGACTCCACAAAAAGTTTAGCCTTTAAAAAGAACAGACCTTACAGAAATAATCCTTACTTTTATCAACCGGATTTATCTTACCAGATTTTACAACAATTTAAATTAGTTCAGATTGCAAATAGCGGTGACCCGTTGGCTCAGCATGAACTTGGTTTAAGACTACTTACAGGCGAAGGAATAGCTGCAGACACAATAACAGCAGTTTATTGGATTAAAAAAGCTGCTTCGCAAAAGCTAACCTCCGCACTTTATAATTATGGTATAATGCTGATTAATGGCTGGGGAACTGAATGGAACCCGTTTGCAGCTTACGAAAATTTTTTACTTGCTGCTGAAGCAGGAATGAGCCAGGCACAATATGTTGTAGGCGTGCTGCACACAGACAATTTAATTGTACCGAGAGATTGGAACAAATCGTATTACTGGATTAAAAAATCGGCTGATGGTGGGTACGAACCTGCTAAAGAGGTAATCCTGGAGCTATCACCAAAAGTATCATCAGAGTTCAAAGATTCTGTTAATCAGAACAAATATGCTTTAACAAAAGACAATACTACAAAAGATGATAAGGATGAATCCAAAATCCAACCTTCAATCGGATTAGTTTTTATTGATTTTGATACTCAGTCAGACACTCTTAAAGATATTACTGATGAGATGCTGATATCAGATTTAAAAAATCTAAATCTTACAATTGTCAAGGATTCTATAGTAATCAAAGATGATTCTTCCTTGACTTCATTTTTTAATGAGGGAAAAATCAATTTACTTCGAAACCTTGCGGATGTTGGAAGTCACGAAGCTCAAACAATAGTAGGCAAACTTTATGAAGTTGGAGATTTTGTTGGAAAGAATAAATTGTTGGCAGCAGAGTATTATATCAGAGCAACTATTTTAGATTCACCAAGAGCAGCTTATTTGCTTTGGAAGCTGGTACGAGAAAAAGATTTTTACACAATATTAAACGACGCAGTACAATTTGAAGATCCAACAGCACAGTTTGTTTGGTACGGATTGCAAAAACTTGGTTATGAGAATCGTTTAAGTGAAAAGGATGCAATAGATCTATTACAGAAAGCCGCAGTACAAAATCATATTCCGGCTATCATTGAACTTGGCTTTAATTATTATACAGGCAAGTATGTTAATATGGATAAATCAAAGGGTTTAGATTATTGGAAAATTGCAGAAAGGTTTGGCAGTCCGGAAGCTTCTGTCAGATTAGCTGTATCAAAAGTATTTGGTGCTACTGTAAATGATGATTTGAATAGTGAATTTTTATTATTGGAAAAATATGAAAACAGTGGATCGGTCCTAGCTCAATTTGCAATAGGATACTGTTATGAAAATGGAATCGGTGTTTCCAGAAACTTACCAAATGCTGTTGAGTATTATAGAAATTCTGCTCAAAGAGGTAATCAATATGCGTATGAGCAATTAAAACGTCTATATGATAATCTTAGACCTACAGATACAATATTTAAGGTTAACTAATTAAGAAATGAGTACCCAATTAAAATTATCTTCAAAGCTTCCAGATGTAAAGACAAGTATTTTTGCTATAATGTCTAAAATGGCAAACGAATATAATGCGATTAATCTTTCACAAGGCTTCCCGGATTTTAATTGTTCAGAACAACTTATTGAACTCGTTCATCATTTTATGAAAAATGGTAACAATCAATATGCTCCAATGCAGGGAACATTTGAACTTAGAAAACAAATTTCTTTGAAAGTTAAAAGAGATTATGGACGCGAATACAATCCTGAAAATGAAATAACAGTAACTGCGGGTGCAACACAGGCTCTTTATACAGCATTTTCAGCTTTAGTAAATAAAGGCGATGAAGTAATTATTTTTGAACCTGCGTACGATTCTTATCTTCCGGCAATAATTGCACATGGTGGAATTCCTATTACAATTAAACTTAATGCAAGTGATTTTAGCATCCCTTGGCAAGAAGTTGAAAAATCAATAACTAAAAAAACTAAATGTATTGTATTTAACTCTCCACACAATCCCACTGGAGCTATTCTAAATGAGTCTGATATTTTACAACTTGAACGGATTGTTAAAAACACTAATATTTTTCTTATAAGCGATGAAGTTTATGAGCATATAATTTTTGATAATCAGAAACATCTAAGTTTTACTGGATACAATGAACTTGCAAAGAGAAGTTTCATAATTTCATCCTTTGGAAAGACTTTTCATACTACCGGATGGAAGATGGGTTATTGTTGTGCCCCTGAAAATCTTACAACAGAATTCAGAAAGTTTCATCAGTTTATAGTTTTTACTGTCAATACTCCAATTCAATTAGCGGTGGCTGAATTTCTGAAAGATGTAACCAACATTTATTCACTCCCCCATTTTTATCAAGCTAAACGAGATCTATTTTCTTCATTTATAAAAAATTCAAAATTTATTTTAAAAAATTGTGATGGCACATATTTCCAACTGTTAGATTACTCTAGAATATCTGATAAAAATGATTTTGAATTTTCAGAATGTCTCACTAAAGAAATTGGTGTTGCAGTTATCCCTATTTCACCATTTTATAAGGATGGAAGTAATAATAAACTTATTCGAGTATGTTTTGCTAAAAGAGATGAAGTGCTAAAAGAAGCTGCGGAAAAACTAGTTGCTATTTAATGAGTTATAAATCGATTTATAAAAGGAATGAAATTATTCCTGCTTAATGATTAATTCACATAATCCGGATCCTTAACCTGCGTTAGTATTATTAGCCCGACAACAAAGAATAAACCAATAGATATAATAGCTAAACGCTGATCACCTGAAATGAAGCTGACCAATCCAAAAACCAATGGACCAATAACTGCAGAACTTTTTCCAAAGAAAGAATAAAACCCAAAAAACTCTGTTTTCTTTTCTGGCGGAGTTAGCTTACTCATTAAACTTCTACTTGTTGATTGACTTGAACCCATTGCTGCCCCGGCTATAAGTCCAACAATATAAAATCCATTCTTATCCTGGACTAAGAAAGCAATTAAGACTGTAATTAACCACATAATCAAAGTGATCATAATGGTTTTTTTCTGGCCAATAGAATCAGCAACAATTCCGAGTAAAACAGAACCCGCAATTGCAGTTGTTTGTACAGTCAGAAAAAATATTAGTAACTCAGTCTCTGAAAAACCTAAAGTCGTACTGGCATAATTACCGGAGAAAAATATTATTGTGTTCACTCCTTCGATGTAAAAAAAATATGCAAGTAAAAAAGTTGCTAGGTTTTTATAATTCTTTAAGTGGGATAAAGTACCCCATACTCGTGTAACACCAATTTTAAAGTAAGATTCGTGTTCGACTATTTTTTTTCTGTTATCCTTTAAGTAAATAAACAGTGGTAAAGAAAATATCAAAAAGAAAAGAGCAGCAATTGGAAAAGATTCTTTAATCATTTCTGCTTGAATGAAAGGATAAATTATTGCAAGCGTTGCTAGCGATCCTAAATACCCCATTGCAAATCCATAACCACTAACTCTTCCATAATTTTTGGGCTCTGTTAGTTCAGGAAGAAAGGAATCATAAAAAACCAACCCTGCTTCAAATCCAACATTAGCAAGAATAAAAATTAGAACTCCCATTAACACATTACCACTTCCAACAAAATAAAGTGATGAAGTTGCAGCAATACAAAGAAGAGTAAAGAATAATAAAAATCTTTTTTTACCTGCAGAATAATCAGCTATAGCTCCTAATATCGGTGAGATTACAGCTGTTATTATCATAGCAATACTTGTTCCGAGCGACCAATACAAATCCCCGATAGGCTGACCTTGCGCTACAATTTTTTTGAAATAAACCGCATAAAGAAATGTTACTACAACAATTGAAAATGAAGTATTTGCAAAATCAAAAAGAGTCCAGACAAATATTTTTTTCTTACCTGTCATCGGAGCGTTTGGGTTGATTCTTAGAGACTGTTTCATCGACCAAACCTCTTCCTGTTTTAGTCAATCTACCGGCAGTTTTTTCATCGGATAAAATGGCATCTAGAATACCATTGATAAATTTACCGCTGCCAGCTGTGCTAAACTCCTTTGCAATTTCAATTGCTTCGTTTATTGATACTTTAGGCGGTATGTCCGGAAAGTATAACAATTCACAAATCGCCATTCTTAAAAGAATTTTGTCTATCAGAGCAATACGCCCCATCTCCCAATTACTGACTCTTTCTTCAATTTTTTGATCTAGTTCTTTTTTATGTATCAACACTCTGTTCACAAGATCTTCACCATATTTTCTATCATTTTCTTCCCCAACTTCTCCTAAAACACTTTTTGTAAGAGCCATTAAATTTTCATTATTCATATCATAAGCATATAAAATCTGTAAAACCTTTTCCCTTACTACTCTTCGCTTGAATACTGCAGACATTGTTTTCTCCTGTAAATCCTATACTATTTTATCAAATGGCAAAAAGCCAAAATACTGTTAAAGCTAAAGCTTCTCTTGTTTTATTGTATAATGCTTTCTCAAAGCTTTGAGAAAGTTCAGATGCAGAAACTTGAATTTCAATTTCATGAAATTTAGCTATTTCTAAAACTCTAACTAAATGATAGCCATCTGATATAACAATTACATTTCTATTTGATCTTGAAATCAATTTTTTCTTAATATATTGAATTTGTTCATTCGTCGAAGTAGACTCTTTCTCAAGAAAGATCTCTGATGCTTTAGAATCTTTACTCTCAATATATTTCAATGCAACTTCTGATTCAGTTAATTCACCGGGCGCATTACTGCCGGTAAGATAAATTTGGGAAATTTTATTCTGCTTATACAATGATAATGCTTTATCAACGCGGCCAGCAAGAGATGGACTGGGTTTATTGCCTGACCAGACTGCTGCCCCAAGTACAACACCAACATTATTATTTCCGTCTTTTATCAATGCATCGTCAAATACGGCTTCTTTTCCAATTATGTAGAGAAACACAACCATTAAAATCAATAACATAGATACTGCAGAATTAAACATCGCCCTAATCATAATAACATTTTTTACTTTGAAAATGCTTAACCAAACAAGAAAAATCAAAACAAGATAAGTAAATGTGTATAAGACAAAAATGGCACCAATTAATAATTCATCACCAGTTTGACCAGAATAATAAATTTCTTTGAATGGTAAAGAAATGAGTTTTGATATATAAATGGCAACTAGAAAAAATTGGTTTAATATAAAAAATGGGACGAAATTCTTGATGTCGAATATTAAATCCTTCTTTACCACCATAATTAATATTCCAGTAATAAGCATAACTGTAAAAAAAATATTACTCAGATTACCAAAATTTGTTAGATCATAATCACCAATTGTTAAGTTTTGATTTTGATATTTGAGAAGGGAAAGAAATGCCAGATTTAATATGATAATTAGAATAACTACTAGTGGAAGTTTGAATATTTTACTTTTTTTATTCTTAATCATCATTTCAATGAATTATTTGTTTTGAGTAATTATCAGAATTACCACTTAAAAAATACAAATTATAGAACCACAAAAAAATTAAATTAGGGTAATAATATGATTGGTAAAAAACGGGTAAAAAAAGGCGTCTTTTAGACGCCTTAAAATTATTGAAGTTTAAATACTACAGGTATAGAAACCTGAACTCTAACTGCTTTACCTCTTTGCTTGCCAGGTTTAAATTTGGTTTTCTTAACAGCGTCTAAAGCTGCTTCGTCACATCCCGCTCCAATTCCTTTGATAATCTTAGCATCAGTAACATTACCAGATTCATCAACGAAAGCAAGAACATAAACTTTTCCTTCAACACCAGCTCTCTTAGCTATTTCAGGGTAAACAATCTTTTTCTGAATTTCGCCAATTCCACCGATTGGTTCTGGCATTTCTTCAACCGCTACAAAGTAAACTGGTTCTTCTTCAACTATTTTTTTATCCTCTTTTGGAGGTGGTGGTGGAGCATCTACTTGCTCATTGATATCAATTTCTGTGTCACCAATCTCTATATCTTCCAAAACGTCAGAAGATGGTGCTTCAATCGGAATTGGAGGTTTTGGTGGAGGAGGTGGTCGATTTTCCTGTTTAGTCTGATCGATTTGCTCAACTTGGAAAAGTTCCTGAGTTCCCTCAGAAACAACTTCACCGCCTTTTAGATCTGGAAAAAACTTAAACGCTACGATTAATAAAGCTAAAGCAACAATTAAACTGATCTCAAATACTTTTTTGTATTTGGCCATCAGGTCTGCTTTTTTTGTTTTTACAATTGCCATAATTCTTTACTCCTAACTTGCAATTAGTGTTGCTAAACTAATAATGAGTTTTTCGATTGTCAAATGATTTTTCAAGTCTTTTACAATAATAATTTTAAAAAGTTCCCACTTTTAATTTGGATTTTTCAATTTCATTTTGTTTAAACTTTTTAATAAGATATCCGGTTATCAAAACAGCTATTAAAGAACCAGAGAAATCTGCAACCCAGTCCAAAAACTCAGCACTTCTTCCTGGAACAAACATTTGATGAATTTCATCCAGCAATCCATATGTAGAAGCAATTAATAAAGTAAAAATTCCTGGATAATTACTAAATAATTTTAATTTGTTCTGGAAATGTAAATTCAGATAAAGAAAAACACTTAGCAGTCCATAAGCACCAAAATGATTAACTTTGTCACTAATATCAGTCGTTATTGCCATACCGGATGGAAGTGATGTTAAAATGAACAGGATTATCCAATAAATTATTAGAGGTAAATGGATAAGATATTTTTTGTGGGACCAAAGGTAACTATACAATACTTTCCTCTAAAAATTTTACAGCAGAAGGATAGTTATTCATTATATCTGAAGCAAGGTAGTTTGAGATTGGCTTTTTATTAAGAAGCAAATCTGCAGATAAACTATGTAGATAAACTCCGGCTATTGCTGCATTTTCTGGATTTTTATTTTGTGATAATAATCCAGCAATAATTCCAGTTAACACATCACCAGAACCATACTTTGCCATCCCACTGTTACCAGTTGTGTTGATTAATGCTTCGCCTTCAGGATTAAAAATAATTGTAGGTGCGCCTTTTAAGACTAATATACATTTATGATTGATTGCAAAATCTCTTCCGTAACTCAAAACGTCTTTTTCAATCAATTCAGATTCTATACCAATCATTTGTGAAAACTCTCCTAAATGCGGAGTAAGAATACAATTTTTAAGGTTTACCTTTTCTAAAAACACTTTATCTAATGCAAATAATGCATCAGCATCTATTACTGCAAACTTAAATTTTTGATCATGCACTAACCGTTGAACTGCTTTTACTGTATCAACTTCCCTGCCTAAACCTGGGCCAACAGCGACTACATCAGCCCATTTAATTTTTTGTTGAAGTGTTTTTAAAGCTTCATCATCAAAATATTTTGATTTTTCATTTCCATAAGATTCTACAACAACTTCAAGCAGATTTTTATGAATCAGCTTTTTTGTGCTTTCAGGAATTGTAAGAATTGA
>OEIV010000164.1_pt1 | contig 42501 bp, 26 predicted proteins | sample 1539231 | NCBI WGS metagenome assembly OEIV01 (sample SAMN03794762, study PRJEB22550) | activated sludge metagenome | feature: wastewater treatment plant; material: activated sludge; isolation source: Wastewater treatment plant of a petroleum refinery complex | place: Argentina: Buenos Aires ... | reverse complement strand
TTTATGAAAAAATGGGGTTCAAAGTCGTAGAGGAAATCGACATTCCCCTGGGTAATTATTGGCTCAATGATTATGTGATGCAAAAGAACCTGGAAATATAATTTTTCTGAAATTGATTCAATCCTCCATTATTTTTGTAAAAAATAAAAATACATTATGATGCAATTTACCTATTATGGTCACGCTTGTTTTAGTATAAAAATTAACGATAAAATACTCTTGTTTGATCCTTATATCTCAGGCAATGAATTGGCAAAGGATATAAATGTATTAGACATTGAGGCTGATTATATTTTGGTGAGTCATGCCCACAATGATCATTTTTTAGATTGCTTGTCTATCGCCTTGCGTACGGGAGCCAAGGTAATTTGCAATTGGGAAATACATGAGTGGTTACAGTCAAAAGGCGTTACCAACACCCATCCTATGAATACGGGTGGCAAATGGACCTTTGACGATTTTACCGTCAAGTGTACAGTGGCGCAACATAGTAGCAGTTTTGCTGATGGGTCGTATGGTGGCAATCCGATGGGTTTTATTGTTTATGCCGAACAAAAATCATTTTACTATAGTGGCGATACCGCATTGACCCTTGATATGCAACTCATACCGAGTTGGGCCGATTTAAGTTTTGCTGTTTTACCCATAGGCGATAATTTTACAATGGGTATTAGAGATGCTATTACGGCTGCACAATTTGTGCATGCTGACAAAGTAATTGGGGTGCATTACGACACGTTTGGTTTTGTAAAAATCGACCATCAGGATGCGATAGATGCATTCGCTAAAGAAAATATTGAATTACTCCTTTTGAAAATTGGGGAATCGATACTTTTATAAAATGGCTTCCCATTTCATCACGGAAATGAATAAGTACAAACCACGGGGCGTGCTGGGATACTATGCTAGATGAATGATTTCAACTAGAAATATTAATTTAGGTATATAGGGTTTATCACATCAACCCTTCGTCTTTGAAACTAAAGTAGGCATTTGCACCTACTATGATATGATCCGATATTTCTATATCTAAAAGTTTGCCTCCTTCTATCATTTTATCAGTCAGCCTTTTGTCTGCTTCACTGGGATTTAAATTTCCACTGGGATGATTATGCGATAATACCAATCGAGTAACAGCCTTTAATTCGAGGGCTCGTTTAAAAATCACCCTACTATCAACTACAGTGCCTGTTATGCCTCCATTACTTACATTTTCTATACTGAGCACTTTGCCATTATGCAACATAAAAATGACATAAAATGCCTCAACACTTTTGCCAAAATATAAGGGCACAAGTAATGCAAATGCATCTTGGCTACTTCTGATTTGTGGCTTTTCAAGTGCAGCACTTAATTGCCTTCTTTTACCAATTTCCAAGGCAGTTAATAAGGTAATGGCTTTTTTTTCGCCCAATCCTTTTATTTTTTTTAAATCAGAAAAAGTCATTTTACTTAATTCCAATAAGTTTTGATGATTCATTTCCATAATTTCTTTAGCAATATCTAAAGCGCTTTTATTTGAAATACCTGTATTAATTAGTATGGCTAACAGCTCTGCATTTGAAAGGGCTGCAGCACCTTTTGCTATCATTTTTTCTCTCGGCCGGTCTTCACTAGCCCAATTTTTTATACTCTTATAAGGGTCCATAAGGTTATTATATATATTTTGTCAATAAATCATTTTTTATTGAAAATGCCATACATAACACGCCCTTTACAACATAATAAGTAGGTTATTATATTTGTGACTGTCGTATGTCTTTCTCAATCAAACTTCCATTGATTAACGAAAGTTTCAAGGCTTAAAAATACTATTTTTTTTATACATGACCCTTCTTTAACTCACTCAAATTATTGCTATCTTTGCAGACCTTTAATTTAAATTTTATTTAAACATGAAACTAGTTACACATCTTCATAATGGCAACGAAAATTTGGCCCTGTTGATCAATAATAAATTGTATAATGTAAGCGATGCTGATGTGTTGCTACCCGCTACCATGCAAGCCTTGCTTGAACATTGGGAAGACAATATTGAAAAACTACAAACCTTAGAAAAGAAAATTATCAAAGGACAATTGTTAGAACACCATTTTACATATTTTCAAGAAGCAAGCATTATGGCTCCCGTACCTAAACCGACGAGTTGCAGAGATGGATATGCTTTCAGGCAGCATGTAGCATCTGCACGAAGAAATAGAAAAGTGGATATGATTGCTGAGTTTGACCAATATCCTATTTTTTATTTTACCAATCATAACGCTATTCAAGGGCCAGGCAATATTGTTTGCATGCCCGACCATTTTCAAAAATTAGATTTTGAATTAGAAGTTGCCATTGTAGTATGCAAAAAAGGAAGAAATATCAAAGCTGCAGAGGCGGATAGTTATATTGGCGGATATATGATTATGAACGATATGAGTGCACGCACATTACAGATGGAAGAAATGTTGTTGAACCTGGGACCTGCAAAGGGTAAAGATTTCAGTACCGTTATCGGACCAATGTTAGTAACCCCCGACGAATTAGAACCCTATAAAATACCTTGCAAAGAAAACCATACCGGCAATAATTATAATCTGAAAATGACTTGTAAAGTAAACGGGGTACAAGTGAGTGAGGGGAGTGTGGGAGATATGGACTGGACGTTTGCCGAAATATTAGAGCGATGTGCGTATGGCGTTGATATTTTGCCTGGTGATGTGATAGGTAGCGGAACTGTTGGAACAGGTTGTTTCCTTGAATTAAATGGTACCGGCTTGCTCAATGATCCTCAATACAAAGTACAATGGTTGCAGGAAGGTGATGAAGTAGAAATGGCCATCGATGGCTTGGGGATATTGAAAAATAAAATTGTCAAAGAAGAGAGTGAATTTTCTATTTTAGCCTTGAAGAAAAAATAATTTTACTGTTTGAAAAAGTCATCTCATTATCTTAATCACAATAATAACATATGATCATAAAGCCTTCAGAAATAAAAACTTCACAGTTTCACGCTTACTTATTAGGCGCTATTGCCCCCCGTCCGATATGCTTTGCATCTACCATAGATGCCGATGGGAATCCCAATTTATCACCCTTTAGTTTTTTTAATATTTTTGGCAGTAAGCCACCTATTGCGATATTTTCGCCCGCAAGAAGAGTACGCGATAATACCATTAAGCATACCCTCGAAAATATTTATGATACCAAAGAGGTTGTAATCAATGTAGTAAACTATGCCATGGTGCAACAAATGAGTTTAAGTAGTTGCGAATTTCCAAAAGGAATCAGTGAATTTGAAAAAGCAGGCTTTACACCTATAGCGTCTACTTTGGTAAAACCTTTCAGGGTAAAAGAATCGCCCGCTCAGCTGGAATGTAAAGTGCTTGAAGTAAAGGAAACAGGTGTTGAAGGCGGCGCTGGCAATTTGATTATTTGTGAAATTGTGATGATGCATATCAATGATGACGTGCTTAATAATCAACAACAAATCGACCCTCACAAAATCGATCTGGTGGCACGTATGGGAGGCGATTATTATTGTCGGGCTTCAGGTTCGGCTGTGTTTGAAGTGGCAAAGCCAAATATGCAACTTGGTATGGGTTTTGATGCATTGCCAGCCAAAATCAAAAATAGTCATGTACTTACAGGCAATCATTTAGGTCAATTGGCTAACTGTACTACGATACCTCAACGGGATGAAGCATTTGTGGTTTCAAACCATGCCGATATGGAAACTCAAGCTATGCAGTATCTTGACCATCATGATGTAGAAAGTGCCTGGCAAGTATTGTTAAGAATGTTATAAATAGAAATACAAGTTGATAAGCATTGATAAAATTCATTTTAGTACCTCAATTATATTTGTACCTTTACCCTCCTTTTTAATTTAAATAAACATGGCCAAAATTCTTGCATCCATTACTTGTGTTGGGGGCTACGTTCCTGAAGATAAATTAACGAACTTAGATCTTGAAAAATTGGTGGACACCAATGACGAATGGATTACATCACGCACTGGCATAAAAGAACGTCGTATACTCAAAGGCGAAGGTCTTGGTACTTCAGATATGGCAGTAAAAGCAGTGCAACAAATTTTTGATAAAAAAGGCATTGACCCCTTGGAAATTGAGTTGTTGATTTGTGCCACCACCACCCCTGATTTTACCTTCCCTGCCACTGCCAATGTGATTACAGATAAGTTAGGGATGAAAAATGCATGGGGTTATGATGTGAGTGCAGCATGTAGCGGTTTTTTATATGCACTCACTACAGCAGCCCAGTTTATTGAAACAGGAAAATACAAAAAAGTGATTGTTGTTGGAGGCGATAAAATGAGTTCTATTCTAAACTTTGAAGATCGTGCCACTTGTATCATCTTTGGTGATGGTTGTGGTGCGGTATTGCTTGAACCTAATCATGAGGGGTTGGGATTGATTGATAGTATTTTGAAATCAGATGGTGCCGGACGTGCGTTTTTACATCAGAAAGCAGGTGGTTCAGTAAAACCAGCAACTGTAGAAACTGTATTAAATCGAGAACATTATGTGTATCAGGAGGGTCAAACCGTTTTTAAATTTGCGGTCAAAAATATGGCTGAAGTCGCTTATGATATCATGCAACGCAATGGTTTGAGTGAAGAAGATGTCACATGGCTTGTTCCCCATCAGGCCAATAAGCGTATCATTGATGCTACCCGCGAAAGAATGGGTTTGCCTGAAGAAAAAGTGATGGTGAACATACAACGCTATGGCAATACCACCAATGGCACATTGCCCTTATGTTTATGGGAATGGGAAAGTCAGCTTAAAAAAGGGGACAATATTATATTAGCTGCTTTTGGAGGTGGATTTACCTGGGGGGCTACCTATCTTAAATGGGCTTATTAACCTTACCCAATTACTATTTTTTAATAATTAACACAGTTGCGTGGGCTACAATGCCTTCTTCGCGGCCTACAAAGCCAAGTTGCTCTGTAGTGGTAGCTTTAATGGATATAAGTTCGGTGTCAATATGCAAACATTCCGCTATAGCTTGCTGCATTTGCGGTATATGTGGTTTGATTTTGGGTAGCTGTAAACAAACAGTACTATCGATATTTCCAATACTGAAACCTTTGTTTTGAATTAATAAATGACATTTTTTTAGGAGTATTTTACTGTCAATATTTTTATAAGCATTATCGGTATCCGGGAAATGAGTACCAATATCACCCGCTGCGATGGCACCTAGTAACGCATCGCAAATAGCATGCAACAACACATCTGCATCTGAATGGCCTAATGCACCTTTATGATGAGGCACTTGTATACCGCCAAGCCAAAATGGTCTTCCTTCCTGCAATTGATGATAGTCGATGCCATACCCGATTCTAAACATGATTTTAATATTTTTTGTATAAAAAAAAGCTATCCTCCTTGGTGGATAGCTTTGTAATATGATTTACAGATAGATGCATTATTTTTTCTCTTTGCGTTCGTCTTTTTTATCGTCGTTCTTTTTTTCTTTTTTCTTATTATCACCGTCAGGTAAAATCAATTTGCTTAAATCGTCGATATCAAACAACAAGGAGAAACGTAAAGTATTTGACAAAGGATTTCTGTTAATACCAGACCCTGAAGGAACCAGATAAGCAATATTTAATCCAAAAACATTGTATTTAACCCCAACACCGACAGTTAAAAAACGACGATCACCTTTATATTTACTTTCGTAAAAATATCCAGCACGTGCAAAAAATTGATTTTGATAAGAATATTCAGCACCGATACTTAACATCACTTCCTGAAGTTCTTCTTTGCCACCACCTGGTGCATCGCTAAATGAGCCAAGCATACCACTCATTACACTCTTATCAAAAGGATACGTTTGGATAAAATTACCCGCACTATCTTCTGTTAACTGAGGCGATGGTACAAGCAATTTATTGACATCTAAAGCAATAGTCAATTTATTAAATTCGTCTACCTGATAGTTATAGGCTAAGCCAATACCTAAATTAGTAGGAATAAAATCTTTTCGGTTGCCAGAGTAGCTAATTTTAGTACCTATGTTCGATATCACTAATCCAGCATTAATGCTTGAACCTTCTACATCATCATTTGTTTTAAGGGGTTTGGTATAGAACAAGCCAAAGTCAACAGCTGCTGCATTACCCGGTTTGTAAGTTACACCATTTGAATTGCCTGCACCATTGATGATATTTGAATGGATAAATTTACCTGATAAACCAACAGATAGATTATCTGATAGTTTACGTGAATAGCCTAAGTCAAGTGAAAATTCACGAGGCTTTCCCGTACCAGCTGGCTGTGCGTCGATGGTGGTATAATTGATATCACCCAATGAAAAATAACGCATACTGAAACTAATCGCCTGATTTTTGTTTTCCTTTTCGCCAAATTTGGCATAACCAGCAATGTAAGCAAGAAAAATATCAGGTACCAGATCTTTTAACCAGGGGGTATAGGTTAAAGAAAAACCAGCATCTTTTTCAGACATGGCTAACTTAGATACATTCCAAAACTGGGCATTTGCATCTGGGTTTATAGCAATACCTACATCCCCCATAGCGCCAGATCGTGCATCAGGACTGATACGCATAAATGGCACTGCAGTGGTGATGGTGTTATATTGATTGTCTTGACCACCAATACCGGTTTGTGCATTTGCATGAACGCCAATGCCTAGCATTGTAACACAAAGGGCATACTTAAAAGTTCTACTTATCATTAAATATTCTGTTTGTTAAATGTAGAGTTATGGTCTATATGAATTATTTTTTTTTAAAAATTGAAGAGCAAATATAGCGTTTTCTTCTTAATTATCTAAGAAGTATTAATTTTTGTAGTTTGTTGTCTGAAAAGCCATTTTGCGATTTTACTGATAAATTATACAGGTAAACCCCATTTCCTAGTCTGTCGCCATATTCATCTAAGCCATCCCAATCAATATTGCTCACTCTTGTACCTTCCGTATTTACCATGGTATGAATGTTTTTCACCACTTTGCCACTTACGGTCAATACCTTAATTGATACATACAAATTTTGATTAGGCATATTGTGCTCAAACATAAATTGGGTATGTGTCGAAAAAGGGTTGGGGTAATTATATACGTTTGACAACTGCCCCTCTGTTGCACTTGCTACAATAAAATCAAGTGCCACTTCTGAAGAGTTGTTCATAATATCCCATGCTTTAATGGTAAGCCTATGCTTGCCTTCAGTGAGGTTATTAATAGGAAACTTTACAGTGCCTGAGCGATAATCGTCTAAATCAGCTTCGAAAAAGTTATTGAGAATATAATTATTTTGCGGATTGCCATCTAATATTGCTGTAATGTCATGACCCACCGAATTGCCTGTATAGTTGATGCCATTGTCATCTGAAAGTTTTAATAAAAGGGTACTGTTTTTGGTGGTGAGTCCACCATTTACAAACTTATCATTATTGAGATAGGGTTTTATGAGTGGACCTATATTGTCGACGATAGGATTAGTAGAGCTTCCCCCAATAAAAATATTATTATCATAGCCATTGCCATCTTCCAAAGTGTTATCGGTATAATAACTAATTTTTCCTTTCGAAATCTCGTAATTGATGTCTTTTGGGACTACAAAAGTGTATGAAAATTTTCCATTTTTTACAGTGGCTTTGCCTTTATATAAAATATTGTTTTGTACAAAATAATCTTTGGGAGAAGTGCCATTGTCAATGGTGGTTAATTTTTTAGGCTTGTCAAAAATAGTTGGGTAAACGATGCCATTAAATTGGTCGAGCAATTGACCATTAGCATCAGATACATGACCCGAAATAGTGTATTTGCCTAATGCTTTTAAGGTATCAAAGCTTGCGAATACAGACATGCCGTTAATACTGTCGTTGCTCACCCGATGTTTAGGGAAAGCAAGGGGTAAGGCAGGGTCGCCGAGCAAAGCAAATTTTCTAAAATTGGAAGCTACAAATTCATCGACATTTGATACATATCGAAGATTTTTCGACAAGCGATAGGCATCACCCATGGTTGGGTATTGATTATTGGCGTTGTGTTTAAAACCCGATTTCATGTAATTGTAATTCATGATTCTATTTTGATCGGCATACACAAGTTGGGTAGTGGTCATCAAAGCAATAGCGCCTCCATCGGGTTTGGCAAGCAATATTTCGCCAGCAGAATTAATGGCCGGATTGTCAAAGGGTGCAAAGTCGCAAGTAGCTGTAATAAATAGGGGTAATCGATTGATGTTTGTCATGGCATTCACATCATCCATTGAAAAAATTCGTTCCTCACACCAGCCTAATGGACCACCATGGCCATTGTAATTCATTAAAAAAGTACCATTGTAAATTTGTTCAGTCACTGCTTTGTTGGCATCAGGTGCCCGCGGGCCAGCTGGGGTAGCTTCAACATTAAAACCTCCTACATATATTTTATAACTATTGTACACCGGCAAGGAATCTTTTACATAGGTTGACATATATTCAGCATCTTCAAGATGTATATTGGCATCGCCATTATCAGCATTAAATGTAAAATTGTTTTTCCAGGCACCAAATGATTTAGGGCTATCATAATTCATGATTTTATTGATGATATTCGCTGCTACCGTTGTGTTTGAAACGGGGAAACGACCTATACCAATATCTAAGGTGTTGATTTGATTGTTTGAATAATTATTTTGATTTTCATGGTCATCTAAAAATCCAAAAAAATCATCGGTGCAATACCCTGTAGTTTTGTTGATACTTTCATTGGTTTCGGAAGTTGGAACCAGATTCGTATTGCCGCTAATCCTGTTTTTGTAGTCGTAGGATGCATCACCAAACAACAACACATATTTAGGGATATCATTGATCGCTGCTTTATCGTAAAACATTTTGATAAAATCTCTCAAGGCTGAAACATCTTGTGAGCCTGATGAAAATTCGTTATAAATTTCTTGGGGTGTTACGATTAAGGTTTTTAAACCTCTTTTGCTTACATGGTAGTTCGCCAGTTTTTCAGCTTCTGATTTTAAGCTAGGATGCGTGATGATGATATAATCAGTAGCAGCGGCTGCATGGAGGTTTTGGTTGTTTGTTTTTTCAACATAAGTTGGGGTATTAAAACTACTTCCATCAATGGCCAGGAAACGATGTAATGAAGTGGCTTCCTGTATAAAGGTGAGGGTATTGCCTACGAGTGTTGTGCTCATTTGTACAGGTATCAAAGGGTCTGTGATATCCCATACTTGTGTGTTGGCATTGGCATTCTGTATCGTATATGAGGCAGTATTACTAGGTCCTACACTGTTCCAGTCTGCAAAATTAAGATACCCGTTGAATACTAAATTTCTTCTTGCATTGATTTCAATATAATCCAGATATCCAACGGCATTGCTACTTCCTTTGGTAAAACTACTATTGATAACAATATTACCTGAGGTTAAATTAACATCCTCTGATTGGGTAACGGCTACGATGACGGGTTCAAAATAGTTAGGACCCGTTTTACCCATCACGGTGTTTTGAAGGGCAATGCCATTTATGCCAGTAGTCATAATATTGGTTCCCGTGTAAGAGATAGCCCCATATCGGGTAACAATATTTACAGGTGTTGCAATATCCAAATTGGGGATGTCAAAGTTAAAAGTACGGTTTAAATATCTTCCAGGTTGATCACTAAATTCATCACCCCACCATGTTTTGCCAAAACGTCCCAAATTGACAGAATCTTTTTCATAAAATTGAAATTCATTAAAACTGTTGACCGAAACATTGGCATTGCCCAAAGCAGGTAATAACGCAATCCGTTTACCATTACCTTTATCGAAATTTAAAAAGTAATGACTGGCATCGCTGTAAATATTATACTTGTGGTTAAATTTTTTATTCAACGAATCTTTCATTGTCGAGTGAGGTCCATTGGCATAAAACAATAGATAATCGCCTTGGTTAAGTTGACCATCTCCACCATCGAATACTTGAATGGCATTCTCTACCAGGTCATCGTTTCTAAATACGGCATTGTTTTCATCCAATAATTCACCCCCATTACCATAAAGTCTAATATTGTTTGAACTGAATGAAGAAGGATTTACACCTAGGTTGTTTTTGATAAAGTCGTAATCAATTTTATATAGTCCTTTTTGTGAGATGGCGATTTTATAAAAATTACCTGAAGCCAATGCCGAATTTGCAGCATATACTCTATTGCCAGCTGTTTTTTGTGCTGCTTGAGGGGTTTCTGTAATTTCAAGATCATATGAAATGATTTTCTCTATACTTTGATTAGGGTATTGGATATATTGAGGTACTAATATGGAAGCAATGGCTTGTTTTTTCTCCATCGAAATAAAAACGGAGGGTTCAAGTTTTTGCGGAAAAACAGTTTCTTTGTTGTATTTCGCTTGCTCCACTAAGGCTGTTTTCACATTGGTCATTTTTACCTGAGGGGTAGCGAAATGAGTTAAATTTCTGGTTTCTACTTTATACATCGTATGAGATGCAATGAATGTATTGTCAGCAACAAGTGGTTGAGCTACGGTCGTTTTGATTGTTTCGTTTGCCTGATTGGCTGTTTTTTTTTGCGCATAACTAATCATCGACAACAATAAAAGCCCTGTAACAGCAAAAAAATGTTTTTGTTTCATATACATTCAAGTGTTTTTCAAAGTTAAATCAAAATTCTTTAATTTAGAATGCCATTTTTTTAATCTATTTGGCACCTTACAATTTACTGGCTTGTTTGTATGCACATTACATACAGCATGTAGTAATCATAGGTAAATTAACATAGGGATAAACGTTGATATTAAGTAAAATTATGCTTGGATGTAAATAGTTTTTTATTTAAAAATAAACATTGAATGGATATAACGAAACCTCGAATGATATATTGTATGAAATGTTAACTATTTTCTGGCAATGAATTGATGGTCAGTTTGATTCTTTTGATACGCATTTTTTCAAGTTGTATAATGGTGAAATCAAAGTGTTTAAAACTCACCACTTCATTTTGTTGTGGAAACTTACCCGCAATTTCTAATACCAATCCTGCAATGGAATCACTTTCACCACGGGCCTCTTCAAACAGCTCTACTGGTATAGAAGTGATTTTACACATATCATTGATGAGTGTTTTGCCTTCAAAAATATAGTTTTGGTCATCAATTTTTTTAGAGAAAAGACCATCTTCATCAAATTCGTCTTTGATTTCTCCAATGATTTCTTCCATGATGTCTTCTAATGTTACAATACCTGAGGTGCCCCCAAACTCATCAACGACAATGGCCATATGACTTCGCTTATGTTGAAATTCTTTGAGTAAATCTTCAATCAATTTAGCTTCATGTACAAAATAGGCTGCTCGGATAACGGAATGCCATTCAAAATTTTGGGTATCAATATGAACCAATAAATCTTTGGTATGAATGATGCCTTTAATTTCATCTAATGATTCAGAATAAACTGGAAGGCGTGAAAATCCAGTATCGAGTACTTGATTTTTTACTTTTTCGAAATCCCAGCTGTAATCGATACCTGATACATCAAGACGGGTTTGCATAATTTGTTTGGCGGTGATATCGCCAAATTTCAAAATGCCTTTAAAAATATTTACTTCTTCCTGAGTGGCAGAGTGCTTTACTGTCAGTTCAATTGCATGTTCTATTTCTTCGTTGCTGATGTCATTTTTTGATTTTCTTGAAAATTTATCTTCAATAAAAGTGGTTGAGTTAACCAGGAAATTACTCAAGGGACTAAAAGCTTTATCTAATAATTTGATAAAGGGTGCTACAAATAAACTCAAACGCATATTGTTTTGGGTCGCATATACTTTCGGAAGTACTTCGCCAAACAAAACCAAGAAAAAAGTAACAATGATGACTTGAAATATTAAATCGATAAGACCTGAAAAATTTGCTAAATGGACGGGTAACCAAACATCAAAATGAAAAATACTTTTATACAGCATATTGGTGCTAATGATTACACCAATGCTTAAAAAATTATTGCCTATTAATATGGTTGCTAATAATCTTTTAGGGTTTTCGAGTAATTTTAAAAGCGTTTGATGATTATAATCTTGTTTGGTTTTGATATAATTGATGTCTTTAGCAGATAGAGAAAAAAGGGCTACTTCGGACCCCGATATTAAGGCTGTTAATACAATCAGCACAATAATGACGATGGATAGTATGATTTGTGAATTGGTACTTAAAGACGAAAAAAGTAAAGTGTTGAGTATTGTATGGTATGTCGAATCAGGGTCCAATGCTTGAGTTTTTATGTTAGAAAAAAACAGCGGTCATCGCTGATATTTTAATTTTTCTGGGCAAATATAGGCTAAAATGGTAACTCACTCTCTAAATCATCCGTATTTAATGGCAAGGATGAATCTATGTGAGGTACATTATTTAAATTAGGGTGATCTTCATGTTCGTGTTTTACATCACCTGTATTACGCTTGTCGAGCATCACAAGGTTAGAAGCGATGATTTCTGTCATAAATCTTCTGTTTTTATCTTTGTCTTCCCATGAACGTGTACGTAAACTGCCTTCAATATGTACTAAACTTCCTTTATGTAAATACTTTGCCGCTAACTCAGCTAAGCCACGCCATAACACGATGTTATGCCATTCGGTTTGAGGAATGGTATTTCCTTTTTTGTCTTTAAAGGTTTCGGTAGTGGCCAGTGGAAATTTAGCAACAGGAATGTTTCCTTCGATATATTGAATTTCTGGATCTTTGCCTAAATTGCCAATTAAAAATACATGGTTAACGCCTCTCATAATTTGTTGTTTTATGCAGAAAAATAAATTTTCAAGACGAAAGATAATGATTATTTTCTAAAAAAGAAATTATCATTCTCGGGAAAGCAAAGTTTTTAAGCGCTGTTTTTTGTATAGATATTAACCCAAGGTCTTTGATAATTTTTGGATTTTCAATTTTGATTTTATAGAATAAGCCATGAATTTTTTGGTGTGTCAATTGTTGAGTATATGTTTCGGTAAAGGGTTTTATATTTTTTTTGTTGAGTAAAATAAAATCTTCCAGCTGTATTTCCTTGGTTTCGAGCATGTAAAAACTATAAAGGTTATGCCATATATCCTTTTCTTTTCTTTGGTGTATAAAAAGGGTATCCTGATATTCAATCACCATAAAATGAAAATAACGATGTTTTAGTGGGGGTTTAATTTTTTTTAAGGGGAAATCTTTTATTTGCTGGTTTAGAAAGGCATAGCACTTTTTTTTAAAAGGACATTGCTCACACAAAGGATTTTGAGGTTTGCATATTGTAGCACCCAAATCCATCATGGCTTGATTAAAAAGGGCATTGTTTTTTTGATCAAGTAAGGATGCTGCTAATGCCTCAAATTCTTTTTTGCCCTGCCCCTGATTAAAATCGATATTTAACCCAAAATACCTGCTTAATATACGTACAACATTGCCATCAATCACGGCATAAGGCAAATCAAAGGCAAATGATGCAATAGCCGCCGCTGTATAAGGGCCAATTCCTTTTAGTTGACGAATCGCATCATAAGTATCAGGAAATTTCCCTTGATGCTGTTGCGTAATAATCTGGGCTGTATGTAACATGTTTTTACATCGGTTATAATAACCTAATCCTTGCCATAATCGATATAAAGTAGCTTCGTCGGCATTTGCTAAATCGGCGATTGTCGGGTATTTTTCTAAGAGGGCATGATAATATTTTTCACCTTGCTCTACCCGGGTTTGTTGCAAAATGATTTCACTGAGCCATATTTTATAGGGGTCTTTAATACCCTTCCAGGGCATTTTGCGATGATTGTGATGCAGGTGCCAACGTAAAAGTAATTTGCTAAACAACTGATAATGAATTAGTTAAAAATAAAATAATCATCAAAAAGGGATAATTTTTCTGATTATTTTAAATTAAGTGAGTATATTCGCACAAAATTAATTTAAAATTTAATACCTGGAAAGTGAAAAAGTCAGATTTAATCAATATTATAGCAGAACAAACGGGTGTTCCAAAGGTGGATGTACTCGTATCGCTTGAAAGTTTTTTTACCAACGTAAAGAACAGTTTAGGAGAGGGAGAAAATATCTATATACGTGGTTTTGGGAGTTTTATTACCAAAAAGCGTGCCGCAAAAATTGGCCGTAATATTAAAAAGAACACCTCTGTCTACATTCCTGAGCATTATATACCTTCATTTAAGCCTGCAAAAGAATTTGTAGATGAAGTGAAAAAACTACATACTTCAAATATTGAAGTTGTAAACGAGTAAAAGTATTACTTTTGCCATCCATTTTTTAAATTACCAAGTGCGAAATATTCAAATTATCACTGTTGTTGTGTCATTGCTATTGCTGACAGGAATTTATTTCTTTGCTGATTTTAAAGGCAGTAAAAATAAAAAGCCTGCCCAGGCAGATGGTCATACCGATCATGCCGATCCGATGAACCCAAGTGCCGACATTGAAACCCTCGATTTTAATAAATACAGTATTGAGAGCGAAAACAAGCTCAATGCTGAAAAAAAGAAATTGATTGCTTCATTGAATGAAAAAGCCACCAAAAGCAATACAGCATTGACATACAAAGATGTTGCTGAATTTTGGGAGAAAGAAAATAACCTAAACATGGCTGCTTTTAATTACAAAAAAGCTGCTTTTTTGGAAAATACAGAAAAAAGTATCACCTTTGCCGGGAATTTGTACTTAGCGCTCCTGCAGAAATCAGGCGAACCAGGTACAAGAAAGTGGTTGGCTTTAGAGGCGATAGAGTGTTTTAGCAAAGCATCCGAACTCAATCCCAATAATACCGACACCAAAATAGCATTGGCAACTTGCTACACCGAAGGCACGGGCGAAACCATGAAAGGCGTTACCCTATTGCGTGAAGTAACAAAAACCGACAGCAATAACATTTCTGCAAATATCATTTTAGGAAAGTTAGCGATACAGTCAGGGCAATTTGACAAAGCCATCAAAAGATTAGAATTAGTTCTTTCGTTGAAACCGGATAATACCGAAGCATTGTACTTCTTAGCCGAAGCATACAAAGGAAGTGGCAACAAGCAAAAAGCCATCAGTTTGTTTGAACAATGCAAAGCATTGGTCAATAATCCAGAATTTACAAAAGAAATAGATAACTATATAACGACATTTAAATAATTTTTTAACAAAAACATTTTAATCATGCCTTGCGGAAAAAAACGTAAAAGACACAAAATTGCAACCCATAAACGTAAAAAACGTTTAAGAAAGAACCGTCATAAGAAAAAATAATTTTCTTAGGATAATAGGCGGTAACTCATCAAAGCATGTATTTTATTTTTTATAAATAAAATACATGTTTGTTATAGTGTGTGTATGATTATTGTTGTAAGAAACCATTACAGCTTTGAACAAAGAACTCGTCATTCAATCCATCGATAGCGGTATTGAAATTGCACTTTTAGAAGATAAAAAGCTCGTAGAGCTACATTTTGACAATTCAGGTGGAAGTTTTAACGTCGGTGATATGTACCTCGGCAAAGTACGCAAAATTATGCCTGGCTTAAATGCTGTTTTTGTCGATATTGGTCATGACAAAGACGCCTTTTTGCATTATACTGATTTAAGCCCTTACTTTAAGAGTTTATTGAAATTTACCGAAATGGCCATCCACGATAAGTCGGGTGGGAGTTTCGATTTTTCAAAATTTCAACTCGAACCCGAAATCGTCAAAACGGGTAAAGTAGCTGATATCATGCAAGGCAAACCCAATGTACTGGTTCAAATACTCAAAGAACCTATTTCGTCAAAAGGACCAAGGGTTAGTTGCGAAATATCATTGCCAGGCCGATTTATTGTCGTAACGCCTTTCAATAACTTTGTCAATGTGTCGCGCAAAATACATTCTACAGAAGAACGTAAGCGATTGCAAAAAATTATTGAAAGTATCAAACCAAATAACTTTGGCGTAATCGTACGTACTGCAGCCGAAGGCCAAAGTACTGCCGAACTTCATAAAGATTTATTAAGTATTATCGAATCGTGGAAAAGCATTCAGTTTAACCTGAAAGCAGCCAAACCACCTTTTAAAATATTGAGTGAACAAAATAAAACCACATCACTCTTACGCGACTTGCTTAATAAAGATTTTAATAAAATAGTAGCCAACGATAAAGCCATAGTCAATGACGCAATTGAATACATTGCCAATGTAGCACCAGGCAGAGAAAGTATAGTATCGTTTTACCAAAATGGGGCTAATATTTTTGATCATTTTGGCATATCAAAGCAAGTAAAATCATCGTTTGGCAAAACGGTAATGCTCGACAGTGGAGGGTATCTCATTATCGAACATACAGAGGCCTTACATGTAATCGATGTAAATAGCGGGCACAAATTTTCAAACGAAAATCAGGAAGAAACTGCGATTAAAACCAATACAGAGGCCGCAAAAGAAATTGCCCGACAATTGAGATTGCGCGATATTGGCGGTATTGTAGTGGTTGATTTTATTGATATGCGTAATCCCGAATACAGACGTGATATTGTACGAATTGTGGAAGAACTCATGAGCGAAGACCGGGCTAAACACAGCGTATTGCCATTGTCGAAATTTGGCTTATTGCAAATCACCCGTCAACGATTACGACCCGAAATAAAAATTTCAACAGGTGAAACATGCCCCAGTTGCGAAGGCACCGGAAAAGTTCGTTCGACCCAATTATTGTTAGACGATATCGAAAAACATATCAAATATTTATTAGCCAATCTCAATGTGAAACTTGAATTGCATGTACATCCCATTGTTAAATCGCATTTAATATTTAAAAAAGGGCTTTTTGGCAATTCTATTTTTGCAAAATGGAAAAAACAATATGGCCCATTCGAAATTGTAGAAGATGCCGGATTTGAATTTATCAAATATCGCTTTTTTGATAAAAATACTGCAGAGGAAATCAAGTTTTAATATATTGGATTCTTATTGAATTTTAATTAAGCCTAACTTCATTTTGTTTTTTTTCTATCGTTTTGAGCGATCTTCCATATGAAGGTTTTCATCAAACGGACTTTTGGTAAAAGGATATATTAATTGTTTGACATACCCTTTTGGATAATTGGCTTCATGCAAACCTGTTCCTTCAGGCCATTCATTGCCAGGTAAATAATAAGTACCAAATACTTTGTCGATAAATGGAAAAATGGTTGCAAAATTTTTGCCATAGTATTTCGGATCTTCGCAATGATGCCAGTGATGATATTGAGGTGTCGCAATAATATATTTTAAAAACCCAAATTGAATACGTGTATTCGCATGAATCAATACAGCATGTATTGCCATAAATACAATGTAAATATTAAACACCAAGGGCGAAAACCCAAATACATAAAGAGGAATAAATGCCGATGCACGTGTAACGAAAATATCTACAAAATGGGTGCGACTGCCTGCAAGCCAATCCATGTGTTGTGTAGAATGATGCACTGAATGAAAACACCATAGAAATGAATGACTATGAAAAAAACGATGGGCCCAGTATTGACAAAGGTCTGTCAGAAAAAAAGCTAAAAATAATTCAAGAACAAATGGCAGTGATTGAACCATTGCATGTAATTGACTTAACCCCATCCATCCAAAAAACAAGGATGCGGGGGCCTGGGCAATGACACCAAAAAACTGAATAAATAAATGGCTGACCACAAAATAAACCAAATCGGTGCGCCATTCAGGATGAAATTTTGATTGTTCTTTGTTTTTAGGCCATACCATTTCAATGGGAATAAAGATCACAGCCATGAGTAATAAATCGAACAATAACCAGTCGAGCCCTAAATGCCAGCTCGAGGGTGCCACCTCACGACCTTCTACTGTAAAGCCGCCAAGTAATATAGTAACGACTGAAATAAGAATGCCCATGAGAGCCCATCGTTTGACATTACTCAATAGAAAGCTCAAAACTGCAAAAAAGAATGAAGCGATGATACATGCAACCAATAAGTATTTCATCGATTCTCCAGTATATACTTCCCGAAATTCTGGTGAAGTAAGTAGCTCAGGAAATTTAAAACAAAACACAGCAAAGAAAGAAAGTAGTGATAAAAAAATAGCAGCATAGCCACTGATTTTTCCTTCGCCAAAAGCAAAAGTCGGTTGTTTGTTTGTTGCCATAGGGTTTGGTTTAAATTGGGTAGAAAGTAAAAATAATTACTTTTTTGAATGATTATCCGTAAAAGTACCCATAAATTTATTCAAGTATTCAAGTACACTATGCAATTAGGTCCATTTATCTTCTATTGAGTATTTTTTGATAATGTTGATTGAACGCCCTCAGAAAAATGGCGTTAAGAAATGTGACAAAAAAGTCGTAAAAAGCAATTTCCTAGCAGGATGATGACTTGATTAAGTTGGCCAAAAGTCCTGAACACGCTTGGTTCTATTTTCAAGATGTGACTCAACTGCGAAGCATTCACTGATTCCATTAAAAAGAAATAAAAAGGTTGAAGTAATTGCTTTCGACTTTTTTGACACATTTTAGCTATTTTTCGACAGGCTTGATTTTTTGCTCAACTTTTGCATTAAGGCAAAAGTGGAAAACAACATAGTAAATAAACATACCAAGTTTGAATATAGGCAGCTTATCTGTTAATCATACTTTTTTTTATAATTTACAATATCTGGATTAATCATACAATACATCTTCACAAAGCCACTGGCAAAAAAGTCGATTGCTGCTACTTGGCTGAATCGCTGAAAGGGAAAAGGTCATTTACAAAAATGCTTTGCGGAATTGATATAAAAAAAATCAATTAATTATGCAAACTGCTTTCTGAAAACGATTACTTTTGATTTGAAAAGAAACATGTTTACCCACAGCCGTGATATCTTATTAACCCCTATCGAATACCTTAAAGGAGTGGGTCCGCTTAAGGGTGATTTGCTTCGTAAAGAACTCAATATTCATACCTTTGGTGATATGCTCAGCCATTATCCTTTTAGGTATATGGATAGAAGCAGTTTTACCAAAATCAAAGACATTCCCGAAGAAGGGGCTACCGTGCAACTCATAGGCAAAATCACTTACAGTGAGGTGACAGGCAATGGCAAAGGTCGCCGGCTTGTAGCCACATTTAAAGATGGGAGCGGTGGTATGGATTTGGTATGGTTTCAAGGTATTGTGGGTATTGAACGAATGATCGAAAGAGGAGGTCATTTTTTAGTGTATGGGAAAGCAAGCCGTTTTAACGGTTTTTGGAATATCACCCATCCCGAAGTAGATGCCATTGAAAATAGTGAGTTAGACAGCTTTCCTTCCTTTCAGCCTGTTTATAGTTCTACCGAAAAACTTAAAGCCAAATGGTTGTCGGGGCGTTTGTATGTAAAGCTCGTGCAACAATTGTTTAATAGCATACAAGCCAAAGACGTTGTAGACATGTTGCCCCTTAAAATCATCAATGCTTTTCATTTAAGCAGTCGGTATGAGGCCATCAGGCAAATTCATTTTCCTGAAAGTGAGCAACAGTTACAACAAGCGATTTATCGATTAAAATTTGAAGAATTGTTTCTGCATCAAATCAATATTTGTAAACTGAAACTCAATCACCAATATGTAAAAGGGTTTGTATTTGAAAAAGTAGGGGAGGTGTTTAATACCTTTTACAAACATCATTTACCTTTTGAGCTTACCAATGATCAGAAAAAAGTATTGAAAGAAATCAGACAAAATACACAAACAGGGAGTCAAATGAATCGTTTGTTGCAAGGAGATGTCGGCAGTGGCAAAACCATTGTAGCATTGCTATGTATGCTATTAGCGATCGACAATGGTTTTCAGGCTTGTTTGATGGCGCCCACCGAAATACTTGCCTCACAGCATTATGTAAGTATCAAGGCATTGTTGTGTGAAATGAATATTGAAATTGGTTTTTTGAGTGGAAAAACAAAAGCCAAAGAACGAAAAATAATCCTGGAAAGTTTACAAAAAGGAGATCTCAAAATACTGATTGGTACCCATGCCCTGATAGAAGATAAAGTAATTTTTAATAATTTAGGTCTCAGTATCATCGATGAGCAACACCGTTTTGGCGTGGCGCAACGAGCAAAGCTTTGGCAAAAAAACACCTTGCCACCTCATATATTGGTGATGACTGCCACACCCATACCACGTACGCTTGCCATGACAAGTTATGGCGACTTAGACGTATCAATTATAAAAGAATTGCCTCCAGGACGTAAGCCTATTACAACTGTACATCGTAGTGAAATCTATCGTGCTAAAGTGATGGATTTTATAAAGCATGAAATAGCATTAGGACGACAAATTTATATTGTGTATCCATTGATCGAAGAAAGTGAAAAACTTGATTATGAAAATTTGTATGCAGGTTACGAGCAGGTCAAACAGTTTTTTCCTGACCATACCTATCATATCGCTATGGTACATGGCAAACAAACACAAGATGAACGTGAACACAATATGCGAAGTTTTATCAACGGACAAGCGCATATACTTGTAGCAACCACGGTAATTGAAGTTGGGGTAAATGTACCCAATGCAAGTGTAATGGTGATTGAAAGTGCTGAGCGTTTTGGACTATCGCAGATGCATCAGTTACGAGGTAGAGTTGGTCGTGGTGCCGATAAGTCATATTGTATATTACTCACAGGGAGTAAGCTGAGTCAAATAGGGAAAGAAAGGATGCATACGATGGTGACTGAAACAAGTGGTTTTGCGATATCTGAAAAAGATTTAGCCTTGCGTGGACCTGGCGAGCTTGATGGGGTACGACAAAGTGGTGCAGCAGATTTGAAGATAGCTGATATTATAAAAGATGTAGCCTTGATGGCTACCACTCGTCAGGTAGCTATTGAGATATTGCAACAAGACCCCTACCTGGATATGACAGAATATATACCGCTCAAAACCTGGCTTACAAGTCGCAAGCAACAGGAAATTTGGAGCCGTATTTCATAAAAAAAGCTCCGCTTTAATGCGAAACTTTTTTTATAAAATGTAATCTTTATGTATCACTGTTTTACTAACTTACCACTCAACTTCTTTCCTTCTTGACTCACTAAAGTATAATAATAGGTACCTATACTGCATTGACGCAGGTCTATGGTATTTTTGCCATTGCTCACCGATGTGCTAAGAACAACTTGCCCCATTTGATTATACACATTCAATATCGCTGTATTTGATGAAAGGTTTTGAATCCAGCAATTAACATCATCAAACGTAGGATTGGGAAACATATAGACCGACAAGTGATCAGGGTTGCTAATATTTTGCACACTTACTAAAGCACCAGTAGTGTCAAGCTTGAAGATATAAGATTCTTGCAATATAGGTGCTAAAGTATCAAGATTACTCCTTGTGCACAATGCCATACAAGAACCATTTTCGGCTGTAAAAATACTAATTGGAAAATAGTTGTAACCATCTCCACCTAAAAATTTAGACCAAATTAAGTTGAGTGCAGTATCATATCGACAAACAAGCAAATAATTATTATTAAAATTCATAGGGCCATATTCATTTGTTCTAGTACTTTCAAGGGTGTAAAGACCTGAATTTTGAGAATATGCAATTGGAAATTTATACGCAGCATAATGACCAAAATCTAATGAAGTATCAATTTCTGAAGGTGTTGCAGCGTATTTTATATAAGTCATATCATCACGATATTTCATAAGCCAATGCCAATATTTTGCATTTTTAAATGCACGTTTTGATTCAATAAAATACCCATCATTTAAAGATAATAATTTTCGGTTATCACCCATATAATTAATTCCCATTAAATTAGGAATATGCATATCTTCTTTTTTATTTCTTAATATCAGATTTGTATCTACATAGTATATTTTTTTACTTGGATCGTAGTCATTCATAAAAATATAACCTGCTGAATCTGTTCGTTCAATAACGCTAAATCCTAAACTGTTGATAGAATATTCAGCATACTTAATACTATCAAGATTAAGCGAAAGTTCATAAAGAAATATTCTATTGTTTGTATACGGATTTGCACTGTCTCTTGTGCCTATAAGTAGTAAAGTATTATTTTTAGTAATGATTGAAAATAACTCAAAAACATATTTTGCTGAATCCCCTAAATAAATTATTTTTTCAGATAAAGTATTTAAATTTGAATCTATACTTCGTAAATAAATATCATTTACATAAAATCCTTCAGGTTTGTTTTTTTTTAAACCTACTAGTAAAGATTTGTTGTTATTTATTTTATAAGCATTTTGAAAATAGAAACATGTATCAAAATGTTGAAATTCACTTTTAGATTTTAGAACCTGCCCATTTAAATCTGTAATGATCAATTTGTTTGTCATTCGAGATCCATTTGCGTCTGTATTAAAATTCCATAAATTGAAAAAGTAGGTTTGCTTTATTGAATCATAAATAAAAACACCAACAGGTCCATTTTTTGTAGAATCATTTAAATTGTCTAAATAATATTTCTGGGCTGTAGATGCATAATTAAAGATTAATATCAAGCATATTATTTTTATTATTTTTATTATTTTCATATTTTTATTGATTAAGCAATACTAGGTCACCACAATAAATTTTAATCTCATCTAATATATATGAATAATCAGTATTCGGTGGTGAATAAGGAGGAGGTTTATGAGTCCAATAGTGATTCAGATAGGATTTGTTGAGATTTGACACTTCATATGTTATTCTTGCGTTAGAAAGGCCCATATAAAAATCTAACTCATCTACATAAAAACACACATTTGAAGTGTATCCTTCATATTGATTCTTTAACATACTAGGCCTGTATGGATTTGAAGCAATTGCACTAGGTAATGGTACAACATTTTGAATGTTTATAGCAATATATTGATACATCTGAGGAATGCCATTAGGAAAAGCATAATCTAAATATAATTGTTTGCCACGTAGTGTCATATATCCTGGGTTTGTATTATATATATCACTCACTCTTTTGCCGTCATAATAGTCGCTACAATATCCTCTGATAGCTGTTGGGCATGATGGATAATAAAAAGGCCAACATCTATAATATCTATCTGTATGCAAAGGTATTGGTGTAACGTTGACACCCATTACGCCAGTGCCTCTTATTTTTTTGTGAGTGCTTGTACTTTCTGTTATTTCAACATCTACATACAACACCACTAAACCAGGGTTTGCACTTGTATTTAAACTATTGTATTTATTTAAAATGGCTGATTTGATAGATTGACAAGCGTCATCTATATCATCACTATCAAACTTATTATTGTTATGTGGAACAGTTACATCAACGATTTCAGTCGTGATAACATCACGGTCATATTTAAAATCTCCTAGTTCAATATTTAAGTCAGCTTCAATATAATATACCAAACTATCATCACTTAAAATAATGGATGATCTTGTTTTTTTATTATTTCTTATTTTTTCAAAAAAATCTTTCACTTGCTTAATTTGAATATTCGTTTGTGTATCTTTTTTAGTTATATTTTGAGTTGTTGGTTTTGTACAAGAAGCATTGATAATTAACATGCAAACTGTAATAAGTACTATTTTATTTATGTTTTTCATTTTGTATATTTTAATTGTTATTATTTAAAAAATATACAAGTTTTCTTTTTCGGGGGTGAGCTAAAAAAAAGGGGCGTGAAACTTGCGAATCACACTTGTGAGGCTCTGGTAAACCTTATCTCATGACTGCTAAGCTCACACCCTTTCGGGTGCGTCATTAATAAGTCTTGAGATAATTTTTAGAAATTGTACCAGAATTTCACAAGTGAGAACTATCTTTATAGAAACGCTATTTTTTTATATTGCTTTCAGTTATTTGACAATAGGCTATTTATTTTATTTATAATTAATAAAAGTAATAAATTTTATTTAAATAATAAATTTATCACATTGTTTTTATTTAAAAGGTGTGCAGATTATAATGATTTTGTATTGGTAATTTGTTCATCACTGTTTCAATATTTTGCCATGTTGTATTTTCCTATCTTTACTAACAAGGGAATACTGATATATGCCTGGTTTACAATGACTCATATTAAGTATGTTTTTGCCATTGCTCACCGATGTGCTAAGAACAACTTGCCCCATTTGATTATACACATTCAATATCGCTGTATTTGATGAAAGGTTTTGAATCCAGCAATTAACATCATCAAACGTAGGATTGGGAAACATATAGACCGACAAGTGATCAGGGTTGCTAATATTTTGAACGCTTACTAAAGTTCCAGTTGTATCAAGCTTGAAGATGAAGGATTCTTGTAATATAGATGCTAGTGTGTCAAGATTTCGCCTTGTGCAAATGGCCATGCAAGAACCGTTTTCTGATGTGAAGATGCTTGCTGGTATATAATTATAACCATCACCACCTAAATAACGCGACCATTTTAAATTAAGTGCTGTGTCATACCTACAAACTTGCATATAGTTTTCATTGAAATTCATTGGACCATACTCATCTGTTCTTGTTCCTTCTAAACTATAAATACCTCCATTAGGTGAATATGTTATTGGTAAAATATATGCAGCCATATGACCAATATCCAAAGTAGTATCATTTTCAGAAGGTGCTACAGCATATTTTAAATAGGTCATGTCATCACGATATTTCATCAGCCAATGCCAATGTTTGCCATTTATAAATGCTCGTTTTGATTCAATAAAGTATCCATCACCTAAAGAAAGTAGTTTTCTAGTATCGCCATTATAAATTCCCATTAAATTTGGCAGATACTTGTCTACACCTCTCCTCTGTAACACAAGATTAGTATCAGTATAATAAAATTTTGTACCTGAGTCATATTCATTTACAAAAATATAACCTGCAGTATCATGTCGTTCGATTACACTTACACTACTACTACCATTGTTATATATATCCGTATAATCAGCATATCGAATAGAATCACCATTCAATGAAAGTTCAAATAAAAATGAACGTCGATTGCCATACAATACGATACTATCACGTGTGCCAACAATGAGTAGTCTGTTTTTACTTGTTATAATAGAAGAGCAATAGTCATACAGATATTTTGTACTATCAGGCATTGGAATTACTTTTTCATAAAGGGTGTTTAAATTTGTATCTACTCCTCTGATAAAAATGTAATAATGAAACCCTAATAGAGTAATTCTTTTAAAACCTACTAAAAGCATTTTATTTTCTCCTATTTTAAAAGTATTTTGGTATCGATAACACGTGTCATATTGTTGAGGCTCGTTTTTGAAATTTATAATATTTCCGATCAAATCAGTTTTTACTAAGGCATTATTTAAATATCTTACATCTTTGTTGAAATTCCATAAATTAAAATAATATTGTTGCTTAGTCTCATCGAAGATAAATACACCTGAGGGGCCATTTTTTATAGAGTCATTTAAATTATTTAAATAATACTTCTGGGCAAATGAAGTGTTATGAAAAAGCATGATTAGTAGGATTAATTTATATGTTTTCATAAGATAAAAATACATTGTTTTTATTAAAAATTGAATCATAATGCAAGCAAGGAAATTGAGAAGCTCAATCGATTAGGCCATTTTTGCACATTCTGGATATCTTCATCACACTCTACTCTTGATGTATTTTGAGGGCAGTACAGTATTAGATAGAATGCTTGAAAATGGATGTCCATAAAAAAAACGCCAGCTTTTGCTGACGTTTTTTTAAACTATTTTTTTGCAATATAAAATGATTTACAAAGCACTTAATTTGCCTTTCAAATCAGCAATCAAAGATTTTACTTTTTCAATCTCTCCTTTCAAACGCACTTGTTCACTTTGGTTTTCGTTGATATTAGTGTTTGTTTTTTCAAGATCTTTTTTATAGTCATCTGCATCTTCTAAAGCACTTTCATATTTTTTTGTGGCTTTTTTTACTGCATCTTCTTGTTTGCTGATTTCTTTTTTTATTGAATTCATTTGCTCTACTGTACCTGTTTTTGCACGTACAAAATCCAGGGTTTTTTGCTGGCTTTCTTTGTCAGCTTTTAAATTCCCAATATTATTTTGATTCTTATTGATATTGCTTTCTGTTTGAGCCTTGTCTTTAATCAATGATTCGCCTTTTTTAACAGCCTTTTTCAGGTCTTTTTCTAAGTCTTCTTGTTTCTCGGTTTGTTTGGCTATTTCATCATTGTAACCATAAGTCATGATGTCCTTTTTAAGAGAAGTGATGTATGCAATGGTTTTTGCACTTACTTCAGGGTCTGTTGCTTGACTCATAAAGTTTTCATATCCTTTTGAAGTAAGCATATACAAAGTGGAAGAAGTGGTCTTGTCTTCTATTTTAAAATACACATCCATTTTCTCAGCCCTGATTTCTGGTATAATCACTTCGGCATAAGTGATAAATCCATCTTTTGAATTGCCACCTTTGATTTTGGCATCTTTCATTTTTTTCTTGATGGCCCCTTCAGTAATCATACCGGGCATATCAAAATCAGCACTTACCGCAGGCTGGCTTTTTTTGTTAAATTCAATACTCGTTTCTTTCGCATTTTGTGCCACTAATAAAGAGGAGAGACTCATACAAGTCAATAGGGTTAACAGTGTTTTTTTCATGATTATTTATTTGTACAAAAGTAAGCAATTTGAAATGTTACCATGTCAATTAATTCTTAATGTGACAGTTTACAAATAGGCAAAAATTTATAATCTTTTAAACAAAAGCATTTTATACTTTTACCCTTTCAAACTGCATATTACCTTGAGTATAAAAAAATTAGCTGGTCAAACCTTATGGTATGGAGTACCCAGTATCGCCACTCGTTTTTTAGGATATATCTTAAACTTTTCGCTGATTTATTTATACCAGCCTGTAAATATTGCTGATATCACCCAGGTGTATGCCATCTTTCCTTTTCTCAATATCCTGTTTACCTATGGGCTCGAAACGAGTTATTTTCGATTTTCAAATCATATTGAGAAAAATACCTTGTATAGTACACTGTTTAATTCTTTGTTGATATCAACGTTTATCCTAACAGGGGTATTATTGCTGTTACAAGGTCCATTAGTTGCCTTTACTGATTTGCAGGCCCATCCTGAGTTTCTCACCTATATGGCCATCATCTTATTTTTTGATACCTTGAGTGCCCTGCCCTTTGCAAAGTTGCGACAAGAAGAAAGACCCAGAAAATATGCCTTTATCAAACTCATAGGTATTGCTTTGAATGTGGGTATTGTGATTTGGTATTTAGGGGTTTGTCCGAATATTGCCAGGCAACATCCTGATAGTTTATTATTGTTAGGATATCATGAAAGTACAGGTATCGCCTATTATTTAATTGGCAATGTGATTGGGGCAGCTGTTACCTTATTATTACTGGCACCTCAATGGATGAGTATCAAATGGCGATTTGATGTAAAAGTATGGAAGGAAGTCATGATTTATTCTATACCATTAATCATTGTGGGATTAGGTGGTATGATCAATGATATGCTTAGCCGACTGGTGTTTCAGCATGTAAGTCCATTGCCTGCCTTACAAGCAAAACATGAATTGGGTGTATTTGCAGCTAATTTTCGATTAGCAATCCTGATTACCATCTTTATACAAATGTTTCGACTGGCTGCGGAACCATTCTTTTTTAATCAAGCTAAAAACCAAGATGCGAAAGCAACCTATGCAAGAGTGATGTTGTTTTTTGTGATTGCCTGTTCATTGATGTTTTTATTTGTTAGTCTTTATTTAGATGTCTTTAAAGCGATCATGACTCTCAAGTATCCTGATTATGGTGAAGGTATTCATATTGTGCCTATACTCGCTCTTGGTGGGGTGTTTTTAGGTATCTATTATAATCTTTCTATTTGGTACAAGCTTACCAATAAAAATTGGTATGGTGCAGGCATTACCATCGCAGGGGCCCTTATTACCATTGTGCTCAATGTGCTTTGGATACCCAAATATGGCTATACAGGCAGTGCCTGGGCTACACTTATTTGTTATTTATTTATGATGATTTGCAGTTATCTCTTAGGGCAAAAATATTATCCTGTATCGTATCCCTTAAAACGTATTGGTACGTATTTAGGCTTAATTATTGTACTGAGTATTTTATCGTATTTCTTTAATCAAGCGGTTGATGGTATGATGCTAAAACTGTTATTCAGTACTTTATTGATGGGAGTTTTTCTGGGAGTGGTTTTGCTTTTGGATAGAAAAAATTTTACATTTTTACCCATAGTCGGCAAGTACTTTAAATAAAGATGGTTTGAAAAATCAATTGGTCAAAACCATTGAGCCTTATAATCATAAAAAAATTACACATTCCCTTTGACATCCAATGCATCCCGCAGGGCATTGCCCAGCATATTAAAGGCAAGTACCATCAGCATAATGGCGATACCGGGAATGATTGCTAACATTGGTCTGTTGGTAATAATGAAATTGTAATTTTCCTTAATCATCAAACCCCATGATGACACCGGAGGTTGTACCCCAATACCTAAAAAACTTAGGCCTGCTTCTATGAGAATTGCCGTTGCAAAATTGCTCGCTGCCATTACAACGGTAGGCCCCATAATATTGGGCAGTATATGTACAAAGATAATACGAAATGAACTGTAACCCATGGTGCGGGCTACTTGTATGTATTCAAGTTCTTTGATGCTCAATACCTGTCCCCTGATGAGCCGGGCGGTACCCACCCACATCGTACATCCTACTGCAATAAAGATCAACCAAAATCCTTTACCCAATACCGAGGTGATGGCAAATACCAATAGCAATGTTGGAATAGCCCAAATCACATTGATAAGCCAGGTAATTGCCATATCTGTAACGCCACCATAATAGGCACTCAATGAACCCAGTATTACACCTATCCATAATGAAATAAGTACAGCTATAAAACCAACAGCCAAACTGATACGTGTGCCAATAATTAATCGCGACAACATATCGCGTCCAAAGCGATCTGTACCAAGCCAAAAGGTTCGCTTGACGATATAATGTTGGTAAATTTGTTTTTCTGTCATCGTGGTTTCAATACCTTGTTGAATGAGCTTGTGTTCGATTGGATAGGTTTGCCATTCTGTGAGGGGATAATCGATAATATGCGCCACTTGTATTTGATTTCCTTGAATGTTTGCTGAACGAATGGGAATCAATTCTGCATCTGCTTCTTGACCAAAAAGTATTTGATGTAAAAAGTGTTTTTTTTCAGGAGTGTTTTTTTTATATTTTTTAAAAAATAAACAAGTGAATCCGGGTTGTTGCGTCGCAATTTCTACATTCATTGTATTCGCATCAGGTGTTTGGTCGGGTGAAATTACATATGCCAGAAAAGCTAAAACAATCATGAGTGCAATAAAGAAAATAGACAACATCGCCGCCTTGCTTTTTTTCAAGCGTCTCCAGGTTCTGTTTTGCTGCATTTGACTCATAGAAATTTATTTTACTTGTCTACCTTTCCATTGATAGGTGCCAAACTGTGAAAGAATCGCTGAAATGAGGATATAGGGAATATGTATCAATTGTAAAAAATAAAATAATCGCAATTCTTTTTCCTTTTTGAAAAATTGACTCACAGGATATAATAAACACATTTCTAAACTGGCTTTGGCAATGATCAAAAGTAAAAAAAGATTTAAATAATATACACTGTATAATGAAGCACAAAGGATAAAGAATAAAAATAAATTGAATAAAAATATCGCAGCAAGGATTCCTTTAATTCGTTGATCTTCAAATCGGGATGCTTTGGAAGCCCAGCGAATCCGTTGGGTAAAAAAACTTTTTATTGAATCCATCGCATGGGTATAAACTATTGAATCTTTACATTTTAAATAGGTGGTTTGTCGAGGAAAAGCTTTTTCTATTTTATACATCAATAACATATCATCACCACTAGCAATATCATCGATACCTTCAAAGCCTTTCACGGCATCAAAAGCATGTCGAGTATAGGCTAAATTTGCACCATTGCACATAGTACCACTTTTAAAATAAGATAAAGCAGAAGTCACGCCCTGCATGGTAAAAAAATCGATTGACTGAAAGGTTTGAAACCAATTTGCATGATTAAAAAATGCAACAGGAGCAGCAATCAATTGAGGATGAAATTGTTCATAATAATAGACAATACCCAACAACCAAAATTCACACATGGCACAGTCTGCATCTGTGGTAATGATTAATTCGCCCTCACTATGCAAGATGCCAGTTTCAATTGCTTTCTTTTTATAGGCATTGAGTATTTTTCCTTGTGTAAAATCTACCAGCGAAATGCATTTGACCTGTGGAAATTGGGCAACAATAGAAGCTGTTTGGTCAGTAGAATGATCATCAACGACGATAATTTGTACCAAATGGGTTGGGTAAATTTGTGCGGTGATATTGCGTAATAATGCCGCAATGTTTTTTTCTTCATTTCGGGCAGGAATAATGATTGATACTTTGGTTTTAGGGTTATAATCTTTTTTTAATTTTACTTCAGAGGTGTTCATCCATCCCACTCTGAAATATAGTATCAGTATAGCATACGCTAAAAAAAACAATACAGCAATAAAGAGTATGAGGTTTATCATTTATATATAGCTTGCAATAATAGGAAATAATTCTTCATTCAACAGGTCATGACCTTTGTCAATCAGGAAAATGTCCGTTGCCGGAATTTCTTTTTTTAGTTTATGGCTAGTTTGTGGTTTGATGATGACATCTTTGTTGCCAAAATACGCTTTTATGGGGAAGGAAAAAAGTTGTTGCTGTTGATTGATTTTTTTCAAGTCGGGTATCATATGTTTCATTTGCATCCATGTTTGATATACCAGTCGACTGCTTTCAGGATTTCGCACATGCCATTTTGAAAAAGTATATAAAGCGCTTGGTAATAAATGGATGGTGTGAAATAAAGTTAATAGTTTGATATAAAAAGCCTGATGATACATCAGATAATGAAATAGTGATTGTCCTAACCAGGTGGAAGTTGATACTCTATTCCAAAAATTGATAGAAACACCATCTGGCGCTATCAGTATAAGTTGCACCATTGATGCTGGCATCAATTCAGCTAAAATCAAATTATAACGACTGCCAATGCTATATGAAATGCCTGTGATTTTTTCGATAGCATAACGTTTCATCAAGTCTGCAATAAAACTTGCAAAATCTTCTTTTGAAGGGGCCTGCTTTGTTTCGTGATAGGGCAAATCAATCACAATAAATCCTACACGACCTTTACATAAATTGGCTAAACGATGATATACTTTTGCTTGTTGCCCATACCCATAAAAAGCCATTATCCAATGACGATTATTATTAGAATGTTCCAAAATTTGGTAATTCATACAGATAAATGTTAGGCAGAAACGAGGGTTTGTTTGTAAATGTAATCTAGTAATTTGAACCAAACAATATGCATTCAAATATCACTTCTACTAAATCATTTATTTTTTAATGAAATAATTTGAATATATAATGACTTAAAAATGACAGAAAGATGGCACTATTATTGAGTAAAAGTGTATATTTATCTCTTTAAAACGAATATATGTCTCATTTAGGCATGAAAGTACTATAAATTTAAATTTAAAAATTATTCATGAATTATTTATTACCTCGAAATCAACACTTTTTCATTGTTTTATTGTTGTTGTTAATGACTCTTACATCAACCATGTATGGGCAGGATAAAGCTACGATACAAACCATTACAAGAAATGAATTTGTACAGATGGATGCTGCGCAAAAAAGGCTGGCTATTTTACAATGGAATAATTATAGTTTGAACAATGAGGTGCCTTTGATAGTGGAGCAGCAAGCAATGAATTACTACAAGCAACAACAACTTGATATACGTATTTATCACAAATACAAAGTGCTTTTCAAAACCATCACCAACGAATCATTACCCTTATCGAATCGAATCAATGCTTGTTATTTTATCCTTGATAATTATGAAGCATCAGTATTTCCAGTAGAAGTAGCCAAAACAATTTTAGACGAACTTATTTTAAAATCAAAATAAATTTTTGAATGAAAAAAATTATACATTTTTTATTTTTAATCCTTCTTGTTAATCAAGTGCATGCGCAATTTATCAATGTGTCAGGTGTAAATACCACAGGGCGTTTTGGCACTTGTGCGCAACAAGTACCTGCTTTAGGCGTTACTGCCGAATTGATTAACCTCAATGGTGGTGCAGTAGTGAACAATGGGGTTTTTACTTGTAACAATGGTTGTGATTCTTCTACCGTTCGGGTAACTATTTCAAATATCCGCTGGAATCAAGCACCCAATGCAGAGTGGCTGCATGGATTGTTTTTGCCAGCCAATGCAGGTTTTGTAGTAAGTGCGGTGGCCATTCCTGCTGGTTTTATAACATATAACCCTGGTTGCGTAGGTATGTGTCCTTCTGGCTCGGGTTTCAATGGAGGACCTGGTTTTTATTTCGATAATACTGCTGCCAATACTTGTTGTGGTATCATTGCTGCCAATGACGGCTTGCCATGCAATAATTATGGAGATGTAACTTTAGGTTGTAATAATTTATTTAATCTAATATTTGATATTAAGTTTTGCAATAGCATTATCACCAATAATAGTTATACGTTTACCCTTCATGGTTCTTCAGACGGTGAAACGGGTTGCTGGAATTTCAATGACTTGTTGCCGCATAATATTCAATTTACCATTGCTACCAATCCTTGTTTACCTACTGTAATAAGTCCAACAGCCACAGCTCCTGTAAGGGTATGTGTTGGAGGAAATGTAAATTATACAGCTACCTTAACGGGTACCTGCAATAACAATACAATCAGTTGGTGGGACGATCCTATTGCAGGTAATTTAGTTGGTACTGGTTCACCATTCATATATGATCCCGCTGGTGCTACCTGCCCAGGTGGTGTAACCTTATATGCAACTTGTTGTACAGGCAATATTGCAGGTTGTATCAATCGCGAACCCATTACCATACCGGGCACATGCGACATGATTACCATCACAAATGTAGCCGTTACCAATGCAACTTGTTTAGTACCTGGAGGTATTACCACTACTACAGTGGCAAATGCTATTGGGGCGGTAAATTATAATTTAAATCCCGGGGCCGTAAATAATGCTACAGGTGTTTTCACAGGGCTAACACAAGCACAATATACACTCACAGTGACGGACGCCACAGGATGTACAGCCAGTTCAATTGTGAACATTGTAATCCCTCCGCCAATTTTATTTGCACCACCTGTCATTACTGGTACTACTTGTGCATTACCCAATTCAGGTCAACTGGTGATTGCAGCAAGTGGGGGTACGGGAGCTATCGTACTTACTATTAATCCTTTAGCCACACAAGCACCTCCAGGTACTTTTACAGGCTTAAGTGCTCAATCATATACTATCACAGCAACAGATGCATTAAATTGTACTGCGACAACCATCGTGGTGATTCCAAATTCACCTCCTGTCAATTGGGTTTCGGTGAATGCAACTGATGTTTTGTGTAATGGGGCTAATGACGGTACCATTAATGCGTTGGCAAATGGTGGCATTGCACCCATACAGTATACTTTGCAGCCCGGTGGAGCCAATAATAATACAGGTATATTTACAGGCTTAGCACCCAATACGTATACCGTAAATGCTGTTGATGCCAATGGTTGCAGTACTACTACCGTAGTTGTCATTGCTAATCCAACGGTTCTGAGCTGGAGCAATGTGACTTTTGTCAATGTGTTGTGTGCCAATGGAAATAATGGAAGTATTTCAGCCCTTGTAACTGGTGGAACCCCAAGCTATCAATATCAGTTAATGCCTGGTAATATTACGAATGGCACAGGTAATTTTACCTTATTGCAATTGGGTACATATACAATTACGGCTACAGATATGAATGGATGTAGTGTTACTTCCACGGTGACCATCACACAACCACCAGTTTTAAATTATATAACTTCTACATCTACAGCTGCCATTTGCAACGGAGCGAATACAGGAAGTATAACAGTTGCCGCCATTGGTGGCAATGGACTGTTGACCTATACCTTAAATCCAGGCAATGTTGTAAATAACACCGGTCTATTTCCCAATCTGGCAGCAGGTATTTATACCATTACTACAACAGATGCAAATAATTGTACTTTAACGACTATCATCAATGTAACACAGCCAATTCCTATTACTTTCCCATCTGTAATCACAGGCAGCCCAACTTGTATAGGACTTTCAAATGGCAGTTTGTCTGTTGTAGCAGCAGGTGGTGTAGGTACCATTACCTATACTTTAAACCCTTTAGGGACTGTAAACATTACAGGTAATTTTTCAGGTTTAGCTGCAGGTACCTATACCGTAAATGCAACAGATGTTAATGGTTGCTCAGCTACCACAGTAGTTGTGATAGCTCCGCCTCCAGCGATTACATTTCCTGTAGCATTAGCTACACCTGCCTTATGTAATGGCGCATTGAATGGAACCATTACTGTTAATGCTGCAGGTGGTGCCGGCGGATTTACGTATTTGTTGCAACCCGGTGGTATATTAAATAATACAGGATTGTTTACAGGTCTTGGTGTGGGTATTTACACCATTACTGCCATCGATGCTAATAATTGCAGTAATACCACCAATGTAACCATTTTGCAACCTACTTCGTTGAGTTGGAATACAGTTACTTTCATCAATGTGACATGCAACGGAGCCAACAATGGAAGTATCAATGCGAATGCAATAGGTGGCATCAATCCCATAAACTACACTTTAAATCCATTAGGAATCAATAATGCTACGGGTATTTTTACCAATTTGCCTGGCAATATTTATACATTAACAGCCACTGACGCTAATGGTTGTACCATAAGTTCAATAGTCAATATTATTGATCCAGGGGCATTAACGATTACTTCTGTCAATATAGTACCGCCAAACTGTGTACCTGGAAATAATGGTGTAGTAACCGTAAATATATCCGGAGGAACACCCGTTTACAATTACAATATCGGGGCGGGAAATCAGTTAAGCAATACTTTTACAAATTTAGGTCAAGGTACTTATACGATTGTTGTAACCGATGCCAATGGTTGTTCGGTTACTAGTGTTATCAATGTGATTAATCCAAACTCTCCATTGTTTACCAATGTCAATGTGCAAAACGTCAATTGTGCAGGTGGTGGAAATGGGAGTATTATTGCAACAGCCACAGGGGGCAACGGTCAAATTACGTATACTTTGCAACCAGGTAATGTGATAACTCAAACAGGGGTATATCCAAATCTGCAAGCAGGAACTTATACCATTACGGCTACCGATGTTAATAATTGTAGTACACAAACTATTGTAACCATTACAGCACCTGTTTTAATTATTATAGACAGTGTATTGCATCAGGATATTATTTGTAATAACGGAAATACAGGTACTATCAATGCATATGCGAGTGGTGGTGTTGGGGTGTTGACTTATAACTTGCAACCAGGCAATATTACCAACCAAACGGGTGCTTTTACCAACTTAGCTGATGGCACTTACATAATAACAATCACAGATGCCAATGGATGTTTTGTACAGACAAGTGTAACTATTTTATTATTGCCTATTATGCAATGGGATAGTGTGAGTTATTCCACATTATTTTGTGCTGGCGGTAACAATGGATATATATATGCCACTGTAATTGGGGGTGTCGCACCCATTGAATATAATTTACAACCCGGTAATATTACCAACCTGACAGGTTATTTTACAAATCTTGTAGCAGGCGTATATGTAGTCACAGCAACTGACGCGAATGGGTGTACAACTGATATCTCAATCAATTTGTCTCAACCATCACCTGTAGTAATTACCAATGTTGTCAATACAATAATTAGTTGTATACCGGGCAATGATGGCACCATCACGATTACAGCCACGGGGGGTACTCAACCTTATACTTATACAAAAGGTGCCGTTACACAAGCTGGTAATGTGTTTACAGGCGTGGGGCCTGGTATTTATTTAATCACAGTAACAGATGTAAATGGATGTACTGCAAGCGTCTTTGATACTTTATATAGTCCCATACCACCTGTGATTAGCGCAGCGGTGAGTACACAGGCTTTATGCAATGGAGATGCCAATGGTACAATCAATGTAACTGCTACAGGAGGCTTAGGCATTTTAAACTATACCTTATTGCCAAATAATATTACCAATACCACAGGGATTTTCAATAATTTAATAGGAGGTACTTATACTATCACAGTAACAGATATTTTAAATTGCACCACCAATGTTATAGTCAATGTTGTGAATCCTGCACCTGTTACTTTTTCAAATGTTAGTATAGTTGAACCATTGTGTACAGGCGATTCAAATGGCACCATCAATGTGACTGCAACAGGCGGTACAGGCATTTATACCTACGTTTTAAATCCCGGAGCTGTCACTAACAATACGGGTATTTTTCCTAACTTAGGTATTGGTACTTATACAATTACAGTTACAGATATTAATAACTGCAGTACTTCAACAACGGTGGTGATGACACAACCCAATCCGATGGCATGGACAGTCAATACATTTGTTAGTCCTACATGCAATGGTGTAATCGATGGAAGTATTCAAGTAACAGCAACTGGTGGGGTGGGGATAATCAACTATTTATTGTTGCCTAATGGTACCGTGAATAATACTGGTTTTTTCAATAATATCAATGCAGGTATATATACTGTAAATGCAACAGATGCAAATGGTTGTAGCATCAGCACCACTATCAATGTTACCCAGCCACCCGCATTAACCATTACGAATATAACTTCTACACCCCCATCATGTATACCTGGAAATGATGGTACTGTAACTATTACAGTATCTGGTGGTACCAGTCCGTATAACTATAACATTGGAGCAGGTAATCAGCTTTCAAATATTTTTACTTTATTGGCAGGTGGTACCTATACCATTACTGTTACTGATGCGAATAATTGTACGCTTACCAATGTGGTATCTTTGACAAATCCTGGGGCCCCTACAGTATCGAATGTAACACCAACCAATGCAACATGCAATGGGAGTAATGACGGAGGTATTACCATCACTACAATTGGAGGTACACCACCTATTACCTATACTTTATTACCAGGAGGAGCCTTTAATAATACAGGTATATTTACAGGTTTAGGGCCAAATATTTATACGATTAATGTGAGTGATGCCAATGGTTGTACTACAGTTGCAACAGCTACTATTACTGCACCAGCATCTATCTTATTTACATCTTTGGTCAATACATCCGTTAGTTGTTTCGGTGGTAATGACGGTACCATTGTAGCCAATGTGAATGGTGGAATAGGAGTGATTACCTATATACTTTTACCTGTAAATGTCACAAATATCACTGGGGTATTTTCAAATTTAACTGCGGGTATTTATACTATCACAGCTACAGATGTCAATGGTTGTAGCACAAGCAGTACTACTACCATTATTGAACCTGCCCAGTTGGTGTGGGGTAATGTTGTGATTGGAAATGTAAGTTGCAATAATGGCAATGATGGTAACATTGCTGTGACAACGAGCGGTGGAACTGGTATTATTACTTATACTTTATTGCCTGTGAACATTTCCAATACAAGCGGTACTTTTAGTAATTTAACTTTTGGGACCTATACTGTTCAGGCTGTAGATGCCAATGGTTGCAGTATAAGTACCATCGTAGATGTTTTACAATCAACCCCAATTGTAATCACAAGTATTGTATCAACCGTGCCAACTTGTGTGCCTGGAAATGATGCTACCATCACTATGACTGCAAATGGTGGATTATTGCCTTATAATTATAATATAGGATTTGGCAATCAATTAAGCAATGTGTTTACCAATGCAGGAGCGGGTAATTATACAGTCACCATAACAGATGCAAATGGCTGTACAGCTACATCAGCTTTTGCAGTGACGAATCCTGCATCACCAGCATTTACAAATGCTACAGTCACAAATATCCTTTGTAACGGTGGTAACAATGGAGCTATTACTGTAACCGCTGCTGGTGGAATCGGTGCATTGAATTATACTTTGTTACCTAACAATATCAATAACGCAACGGGTATATTTAATGCTTTAACAGCAGGTGTTTATACAGTGAATGTTACTGATGCTAGCAATTGTAGTGCAAGTACCCTCATCACCATCACCGAACCCAATGCATTAGCTGTATCAAATCTGGTTACCAACAATATTTTATGTTTTGGAGCAGCCAATGGCGATGTTACCATCACAACCTTAGGAGGCACTGGCTTGGTTGATTTTACATTACAACCAAATAATATAACCAATCAAACCGGATATTTTAATAACTTAGCTGGTGGTACTTATACCATCAATTGTATCGATGCCAATGGTTGTACACTTACTACTACATTTGTTATATTAGAACCAACGGCATTGGTTTATGGTATTCCGATCATCAATAATGTACTCTGCAACAATGGCAATGATGGCAATGTTTCTATAACGGCTACTGGAGGCACTGGAAATATTACCTATACGCTTCAACCTGTTGGCTTAGTCAACAATACAGGATTTTTTAATTCATTAGCCATTGGTAATTATACCATTGTGGCTACTGATGCCAATGGATGTACACTCACCACTACATTTACTATCACACAACCACCTCCAACACAGTTGGTTAACTATACAACGATTACACCTTCTTGTATACCTGGTAATGATGGCAGTATTACAGTGAACATTGTAGGTGGTTTACCTCCCTATCAATATTCAATCAACGGAGGTGCTCCCCAAATAAATAACGTATTTACTAATTTAGCTGCCGGCACTTATACCATATTAGTAGCTGATGTAAACGATTGTAAAGTGATTATCGTGGTAACCTTAGCCAATTCGATGGCTCCTGTTATTACCAATGTAGCTATCACCCCGGTTAACTGCTTTGGCGGCTCAGATGGAGATATTAATATCACTGCTACAGGCGGTAATGGCGTCATCAACTATACTTTATTGCCTAATAATATCACCAATACTACGGGTATTTTCCCAACTTTACTGGCAGGTACTTATACCATCAATGTAGTAGATGCCAATGGTTGTTCTGTAAGTACCATTGTTGTGGTTAATTCCCCAACACAAATGATATTAAGCAATCTTGTCAATACGAATGTGAGTTGTTTTGGTGGAACTAATGCAACCATTACCGCTTTGGTGACTGGAGGTACTGGGGCTATCAACTATAATTTACAACCGGGTAATTTAAACAATGCAACAGGTTTATTTACAAATTTAAATGCGAATACTTACACCCTGACAGCTACAGATGCCAACGGGTGTACACTAACAACCCTAGTAAATATTACACAGCCTACACAAGTCGTTTGGTCATCTACTGCAATTATCGATGTAAGTTGTAATGGCGGAAACGATGGCACCATTACCGTATTGGCTACAGGTGGTACGGGTATTATGGATTATAATATTCAACCCGGCAATATCACAAATCAAACAGGCTTGTTTGTAAACCTTACTGCTGGTATATATACCATCATTGCTGCGGATGTACTTGGTTGTAGCATTACTACTACACTTACCGTAAACCAACCTACTCCAGTGGTGGTTGCCAACGTGACCAATACAACCCCTAGTTGTGTGCCAGGTAATGATGGTACTATAACTATTGTAGCGGGTGGTGGTACGCCTGCTTATACTTATAATATAGGAGGTGCAAACCAGGCAGCTAATGTATTTACGAATATCGGTATCGGTACCTATACAATCACTATTACAGACGCCAATGGTTGTACAGGTTCTAGTATTTATAATGTAACGGCGCCCAATGCGCCCTCATTTACCAATGCTGTCAATACACCCGTATCTTGTAACGGTGGCAATGACGGTACTTTAACTGTGACAGCTACAGGCGGTGCTGGTGGCATTAATTATACATTATTGCCCAATAATATTATCAATGCAACAGGTATATTTACTGGACTCACTGCGGGTATTTATACAATTCAAGCTATTGATGCAAGTAACTGTTCAGTAAGTACTACCGTACAAATAACAGAACCTGTGGTATTGACATGGACTACTTTAACAACCACAGACGTATCATGCTTTGGTGGCAATGATGGTACCATTACAACCCTTGTCAATGGAGGTGTAGGCGCTATTAATTATAATCTTCAAATAGGAAATATTAACAATGCTACTGGTTTATTTACAAATTTAGCTATTGGTATCTATACCTTAACTGCAACGGATGCGAATGGTTGTACTATACAAACTACAGTCGCCATTAACCAGCCAACACAACTTACATGGACTGCTACTGCAAACACCAATGTGAGTTGCAATGCAGGGAATGATGCGACCATAACCGTTGTCGCTTCAGGTGGTACTGGTTTGATTAATTATACCTTGCAACCCAATAATATCACCAATGCAAGTGGCTTGTTTAATACTTTAATCGCAGGTGCTTATACTGTATATGCAACAGATGCCAATGGTTGTAGTATTTCTACAATCATCAACATTACAGAGCCTACGCCCCTGTTAATTACCAATGTTACCAATACCACACCAACTTGTGTACCAGGTAATGATGGAAGTATAACCATTACTGCAGGTGGCGGAACACCAGTATATAATTATAATATCGGTGGTGCTAATCAGTTAAGTAATGTGTTTGCAAATGTGGGCATAGGAAACTATACTCTTACAGTAAGCGATGCCAATGGATGCACGGTTACAAGTGTATATAATGTAACAGCACCCAATGCGCCTACCATCACCAATGTAGTACTTACAAATGCTTCATGTGTACCAGGAGGAGATGCCACTGCTACGATTACTGCTATTGGGGGTAATGGAGCTTATACCTATTCAAGTGATGGGATTAATTTTCAGGCTTCAAATGTTTTAACGGGTTTGTCAAACGCCACATATACCATTATTGTGGCAGATGCATTTGGATGTACTGCTTCAAGTGTTATACAAATTAATAATGCACCATCTCCGGTGATAAACAATGTGGCTACAACATTAGCTTCTTGTGTACCAGGTTGTGATGCGACAGCAACGATCACAGCAGCAGCTGGTTTGCCAGGATATACTTATAGCTTAGATGGTATTAATTTTCAAGTCTCAAATGTATTTGCTGGTTTGTGTACTGCCACTTACACCGCTACTGTGAAAGATGCCAATGGTTGTACCAGTACCAGTGTATTTAATATTAGTACTTCTAATGGTCCAGTCATAACCAATACCACCTTTGTAAATATATTATGCAATGGTGGCAACAACGGTAATATAACTGTGACCACCACCGGGGGTACTGGTACAATTAATTATACACTTCAGCCAAATAATATAACCAATATTACCGGGGTGTTTAATAATTTGCTTGCAGGCGTTTATACGGTATTTATTGTCGATGCCAATGGTTGTGGATTAAATACGGTTGTAACGATTACTGAACCAGCACCATTGCAGTTTGCCAATATCGTTGCCAATGGTGCCCTTTGTAATGGCGCACAAAATGGTACTATAGATGTTACCACAACAGGTGGTACCGGTGCTATAACATATACAATCAATCCTTTTGCTAATTTTGTACCACCTGCAACATTTAATAATTTGACAGGGAATACCACCTATACCATTACCGCAACAGATGCCAATGGTTGTAGTATCACTACCGCAGTGTTTGTATTTCAACCACCTGCTCTCACCATTGACTCTGCATTCTTTTCAAACATAACCTGTTTTAATGCAAATGATGGTAGCATCAATATTTATGTAAGCGGTGGTACGGGGGTATTAAATTATAATTTAGCACCTTTAAATATCAATAACCTCACAGGCGCATTTACAGGCTTGGCACCTAATGTTTATACAGTGACAGTCACCGATGCTAATAACTGCACTTTGTCTACTACATTTAATATCACACAGCCATTGCCTATCACTTTAGTTTCCATTGCAGCAACCAATGTAAGTTGTAACAATGCACAAAATGCAACAATCAGCATTGCCTGCACAGGAGGAACGGGTATTCTAAACTATAACTTACAACCTACCAATACCAATAATACAACCGGCTTATTTACCAATTTAGGTGGTGGTACCTACACAATTACGGTTACGGATGCTAATAATTGTACTTATACTACTACCATCGCAGTCGTTAATCCACCAATATTGTCATTTGGTACTTTTATCGTGACAGATATATCATGCTTTGGCAACAACGATGGTATTATAAATGCTACTGCAATAGGAGGTACAGGTACTTTGGTGTATACATTACAACCTGGTAATGTAATCAATGGCACTGGTTTATTTACAGCTTTACTACCAGGTACTTACACAGTATCTGTGAGTGATGCTAATTTGTGTAGTACTTCGTCAGTGGCTGTGATTGTTGAGCCTTTACCATTAACGGCTACCTTAGATTCTACCCAAAACGTGATTTGTCATGGTGGTAATAATGGCTTCATAATCATCAGTGCAAACGGTGGTATCACGCCATATACATTTACATTAAATCCTACGGGTGTTATAAACAATACCGGTGATTTTCAAAATGTATTTGCA